>Ga0208789_1000644_pt1 | contig 28875 bp, 28 predicted proteins | sample Methanotroph_Enr_FD_187368 | JGI IMG/M metagenome (GOLD analysis project Ga0208789, IMG submission 187368) | Enriched soil microbial communities from Old Woman Creek wetland in Ohio, USA - Methanotroph_Enrichment_5 (SPAdes) (version 2) | ecosystem: Environmental > Terrestrial > Soil > Wetlands...
TAGATTTATTGCAATGTTTGCTATTAAACCAAACATACTCAAAAATAACCAGAATGTCAAAGAGCTATTATTATACGGCACTATCGCCGCTTAAAGTTAATTAATTTCTAACGAACTATTGTATTTATATACTTCGTCTTAAAGTCCCCTTTAGGGGATTTCGGGGTTAACATTCGTCGCATGCGTATAAAACGCTTGAACTTAGTTGGTTGAAATCGAAAATTTCTTCTTCTTTGAAAAATCGGGCTATTTCAATTTTTGCACTTTCAACGGAATCGGATGTATGAACAATGTTTTCCTGAATGCTGACACTGTAATCGCCACGGATTGTTCCCCGTGCTGCCTCACGACCATTGGTGCAACCGGCCATTTCACGGGCAATTTGCACACAGTCAATACTTTTCCATACGGACACAATTACCGGGGTTTTCATCATTGAATCTTTAATGCGTTGAAAATAGGGCCGCCCCATTAAATGCGCATAATGCACGTCAAGAATCTTATCATCAAGTTGCATCATCTTTATACCGCACAACTGCAATCCTTTCATTTCAAATCGGTGAATGATTTCACCAATTAAATCTCTTCTTATTGCGCAGGGTTTGATGATGATAAATGTCTTTTCCATAGGAATAATTAATTATTAAGACGACCCCTAGCCCCTAAAGGGGAACTAAGCTACTTTCGTCTATTTGTATTATATTTAGTCTTAAAGTCCCCTTTAGGGGATTTAGGGGTTCTCTTATATTCCCCTTTAGGGGTTAGGGGTAGTTATTTCTGCAATTCGTTCTTCTACTAATTCTTTTATTTCTTTTATTCCAGCAGTCATTTTCATCAGGTCTTCGTTGCCAGGCGTTCGGTATCCAAAACCTTCCAGCGAACAAATAGCCTCAAATTTTCCAACCAGAATAGCTGTTTGTTTCATGCTCTCCGTCAATTCAGGCACAAATGTGAGGGCTTCTTTATAAAGTGCCAGTGGCATATGATGCGTTGCATTCCAGTCGTACCGCGCCATAAGTCCTACAAAGTATTTCTCAACAGCTATTACCGCCAAATTATAGAGCATATCGTTGTCAAACCGTGATTTTTCACTGTTTATGCTGTTCGATAAGGTTTTAAAGAAACCATTTGCATATTGTAAGCTAGAAATGGCTAAGTTGCGCATTTCTTCGTCGGGGATTATAGTTGTTGACATATTTCTTTGTTTTATAATTTGTAATTCACCGAAAGTCTTTTCTTTCTCGAATATATTTCAGTGTATAGTGCAAAAAGTTCATCTTTAGTCAGTGAGCGTTTTAGCAGTTCGGCTTTTTCTTTTATATCTGAAACTAATTGTTTGCATGTTTTGTCATCAATAGGCAAATGTGCTTCGTTCAGATAATGTAATAATGTGGCTTTTCCACTGTGTTTGCCAATCAGAAAGTCATCCTCTTTTCGTCCGACACTGGCTGCTTCAATAAGCTGATAGGTATTACGGTCTTTAAGCAGGCAGTTGGTGTGAATGCCACTTTCGTGGGTCAATACGCTGCTGCCGGTAATAGGTTTGCTGACACTTTGCTGGCGGTTAGAAGCTTGCGCTACATAGGCACTTAGTTCCGCAAAGCTTTTAGTGCACAAAGTGCTTTTTATACCTGCGCTTAGTTCCAGGGCCATAGCCACTTCCTCCATGGGAGCATTTCCGGCTCGTTCGCCAAGTCCGTTAATAGTAGTGCTCAGGCAATTTGCCCCGGCCATATAGGCTGCCAGCGTATTGGCTGTTGCCATACCTAGGTCGTTATGTGCATGAATTTCCAAAGGCAATTCAGTTGCTACACCACGAATGGCTGTAACCAATTCAAATGTGGTTATTGGATTTAATACACCCACTGTATCCGCCAACCGAACACGTGAAGCACCAAAAGCTTTAGCTGTACTGATAAATTCTTTAAGAAAACCTATCTCGGCACGCGAAGCATCTTGAGCGCCAATGGTTACGTAGTCGAATAACGGCAATGCGAACTCCAGTAGTTCAATCAACTGATTCATTACCAAACTTTTGTCCTTGTTCATGACCTTCATCAGAATGTCTGAGACAGGGAACGATATATGAACACCATTTGTTTCGGCACGGGAAGCACACAGAATGTCATGTTTATTGGCACGGCACCACGATAAGGTTTTAAACTTAAAGCCCATACGACACAAGTTTCGAATTTCTTCTACTTCTGTTTCGCCCATAGCCGGTGTTCCAATTTCCAGCTCTGGCACGCCTGCCCCATCGAGCAAAGCTGCTATTCGTAGCTTTTCGGCAAACGAGAAAACAACGCCGGGAGCTTGTTCTCCATCGCGGAGGGTGGTGTCGATAAAGTATGGGTTCATTTTTTATTTACTATTTAATCATTTACCATTTACCATTTACTATTTATGATTCATTTACCAGTTACAATTCTTTGAAATCGTAAATGGTAAATGAAAAAATAGTCAATGTTTTTAGTCTGCAATCGAATATTTCTCGCAAAGTTCGCCTTCTTCCAAAGCGTCGAGAATTTCATCGATAACAGCTTCTGATTCTACGCCACCGTACCAGTGGTTGTTTGGATGAACCACCATTATAGGGCCTTGTGAGCAAACGTTCAAACAAGCTGTACAGCTTACTGCTACGTCCAATCCACGATCGGAAGCTTCTTCGGTTAAATACTGAAGCAAATCGGTTGCTCCTTTTTTGTTACATACACCTTGTGCGTCACCTGCAATACGGAATGAATTGCATACTAAAATGTGATAATCTGGCTTTTTCATACGAGTAGTTTTTTAATGACGACCCTAGCCCCTAAAGGGGAACTAAATTACTTCGTCTCTGTTTTATAATTGTGTGGTAAATATTATCATTAAGCCCCTTCAGGGGTTTGGGGTCATTTCACCCGCATCCCTGCGCATTACCTTTGCAGTTGCTGCCGCATTTGAATGCATCGGGTTTAGCAATGGAACGGATCACTTTGTTGTTGTAGATGCCTTCAAGGCCTTCATCGATAAGTCCGGTCATTTCTACCACGTGCATACCACAACCTTTGAGCATGGCTTTGGGGTTTTCGCCCACGCCGCTTACCAGAATGGCACGGCAGTCTTTTAAGTCGCGAGCCATATTCAACCAGCGTTCGTCACCTTTTCCTTTCGGAGGCATATCGCGTACTCCCACGTTCTTGAAACCGTTTTTGGTTTGTTCGAAAATATACACGTTACGAGCTTCACCCAAGTGTTGGTTCACCAACAAACCTTCGTTAGTTGCTACGGCCACATAAGGGCGGCTGGTGGTATCCATTTCTTCGGCACGTGAAGAGTATTCTTTCAGCAATATATGAGTTTCGCTTAAATCCTGTCCCAGCAATCCGGCTGCGTCGGCACGGCAACGGGCGCAATGGCTCATTATTTTCAAATAGTCGGAACACAAAGTACGAACTTTGAAAATCATTTTGGTGTCCGGTTTTTCTACCGTTTCAAAAGGAGTTTCTGCTGTTGGAATCAACGGAATACAGTTGATAACATCGGCTCCCAGTTCAGCGCATTTCTGAGCCACAGCAGGAATATGATCTTCGTTTATTCCGGGAATGATTATAGAATTGATCTTCACTGTAATTCCACGGGCTTTCAACTTGGGAATACAAGCCAGTTGGCGTTCCAACAGAATGGCGGCGCCTTCTTCGCCACGATAGACTTTTTTATTGAATCGAACCCACTTATAAATTTGAGCTGTTATCTTTGGGTCAATAGCGTTGATAGTAAGTGTTACGTGCGAAACATTCAACTCTGCAATTTCATCAATGTATGGTTCTAAGTCCAATCCATTAGTGGAAAGACAAAAGATTTTATCCGGAAATTCTGCACTTACCCGGCGCATGGTTTCAAGGGTTTCTTCAGGATTAGCAAACGGATCGCCGGGACCTGCAATACCTATCACAGCCAGGTTTTCAATTCTGCCATCTAAATCTTTCAGATATTCAGTGGCCTGAAATGGAGCCAGTACGGAAGATGTTACACCGGGACGACTTTCGTTTACGCAGTCGTACTTGCGGTTACAATAATTACACTGTATGTTGCATTTTGGAGCTACTGGCAGGTGAACACGTGCATTGGTATGCTTTGCTTCTTCGTTGAAACAAGGATGTGCTTGTTTTCTTTCTTCGGTCATTTCCATAATCAGTTTTATTTTGTGACCCCCTGCCCCCAAATGGGGGTTTCAGAACGTCAGTAACACAATCTTTTTTAATTAGTTTTCAAGTCCCCCATTTGGGGGATTTAGGGGGTCTTTTAATTATAAGTATTTATACCCAATCGGTGAATTCTCTTGTTTATATTCAATCAATGCATTCACCACGCGGTCGAAAAGTTCCTGTGTTCCACGGTATCCGATGTGGTGCATACGTGTTGCGCCGAAGCGGTCATGAATGGGAAAACCTACGCGTATCAACGGTATTTTGAGTTTCCGGGCAATGTAATAGCCTTTGCTGTTTCCCAGCAGGAAGTCGGGTTTGAAGTCTTCCGCTTTTTCGCGAAGCGTTTCAAAATCGGCACCTTTTATCCAGAAAGGTTCAACACCTATTTCTTTCAACCAGGCTGCCATGGCCGTTACAAAGTCTTCTTCACCGTATATCAATGCTTTTTTGCCGAAAACATATTTGTGTGCATCTACATAAGCATCTACCAACCGTCCTCGCTCTTTGCGGTGGCTCTCGGGCATTGGTTTGCCGCTGATTTCTTCGAGAGTTTTCATAAACTTGTCCGAGGCTTCAATTCCAATAGGCAAAGGCATTTGGTTATTGCGTATAAAATAGGTGGATTGCAACCACTCGCCGGCTGTTTGAATTGTACCTGTATCTTTTGTCCGGCTTATGCCTTTGTTGAATTTTTCGCCAAACTCGATAATTGCTTTTGAATTGCCGATATGTTCGATCTCTTTCATGGTGGTTCCACCGGTAGGTATCAACTGATATTCCGAGGTGTACACATTGTCAAGTGTTTCGCTGTAATCGGGAAAAAGCACGTATTTCATTCCGAAATCAGTGAGTAGTTCTTTCAGGTAGCGGATGTCGGCTGGCGACACCATTCCGGGAAAAATGCTCAATGTTTCATCTGTTTGCGCGTGTTTAGCAATAGCTTTCACGGCAGCCACGACTGTGTTATGGAAACCTTCGGCATGGCTGCCGCAATAGCTGGGGGTGGAGGCATGAATAAAAGCAGGTATGATACTTCCATCAGCCTCGAGAGATTCTTTATAGTTTCGGATATGACCGGGAATATCTTCACCAATCGTTTCCGACAAACAAGTGGAAGCAATGCCGATAACACTCGGTTTGTATTGCTTGATGATATTATTGATTCCCGTAATGAAATTGCGGCTTCCGCCGTAAACGGTTGTTTCTTCGCTAAAATTGCTCGACGCAATGTCCACCGGTTCTTTGTAATGGCTTATCATGTAACGGCGGATATAGGTGGCACATCCCTGACTGCCGTGAATAAGCGGCACGCAACCTTCAATGCCTTTGAATACCAGCGAAGCGCCCAGCGGAGCACATAGCTTGCAGGAGTTTCGGGTGGATATATATGTTTTTGCTTCGATCATTTTATTGTTTCCTTTCTACTGCCCCAAACCCCTGAAGGGGCTTAAAGACCAGGTTTGTTTTGTTCAATACAATTTTCTGTTTATCCGATACTGCGTCTTAAAGTCCCCTTTAGGGGATTTAGGGGCGGTATCTCTAATTTCAATGTATCTGTTTTATTTATCAGGCATGCTTTTTTTATTATCAGCCGCACGCCGTGCGGCTCTACTTGGTAAATTTCCAAACCGGACTCATGGCTGTTGCATAAATCTCTTTGGCGAAATTGATCATTCCCTCGTAGCCGGCCAGCGGTTCTTTACGTTCGTGATTGTGGTCGCAGAATCCGAGCCCGATTTTGTGGGCAATTGGCCGCTCTTTTACGCCTCCGATAAAAATATCAGCCTGCTTTTCTTTCACAAAATGCGAAAGCTCCACCGGATTCGAGTCGTCAACGATGATGGTTCCTTCGTCGCAAAGCTGTTTTATCAATTCGTAATCTTCTTTCGTCCCGGTCTGCGAACCTACAATCACGGACTGAACACCTATTAACCTCAGTGCTTTTACCAACGAAATGGCTTTGAATGCACCTCCAACATATATGGCTGCCTTCTTTCCGGTCAGCCTCTCTTTATACCATGCCAGTTCCGGCATCAACCTTGTAAATTCTTCTTTTACCAACTGACGGGCTTTTTCCATCATGTCGTCGTCTTTGAAAAAACGGGCTACATCGTAGAGCGCATCGCTCATGTCCTCTATTCCGAAATACGAAACCCGCATGGACGGAATGCCGTATTCATCTTTCATCATTTTAGCCAGGTAATTCATCGAACCCGAACATTGAACCACGTTCAGGGCGGCGTTGTGCGCATTGCAAATATCGTCCACCCTTCCGTCGCCGGTGATGGTGGCATTGACATGTACGCCCATTCTTTTATAGTATTCCAACAATATCCAGAGTTCGCCGGCAAGGTTGAAGTCACCAAGAATGTTGATACTTTTGGCCGGAGTGTAAGGTTTGTTTTTTGTACCAACGAGTTTGAAAATCGACTCGCAAGCCACTTTGTAACCGTCCTTTTTAGATCCTTGGAATCCCGGAGCCTGTACTGCTATAACAGGAATGCCTTTTTCTTTTTCCAACTGGCGGCAAACGCGTTCCACATCATCACCAATAACTCCTACAATGCAGGTGGAATAAAGGAAAGCCGCTTTAGGATTATGTTTTTCGATCAGTTCCAATGCTGAATCGTATAGTTTTTTTTCTCCTCCGAAAATAACATCGCGTTCCTGCAAGTCGGTGCTAAAACTCAGTCGGTGCAATTCTGGTCCCGATGACAGCGAACCGCGAATGTCCCAGGTGTAAGCAGCGCAACCGATTGGTCCGTGAATAAGGTGCAATGCATCAGCAATTGGATAAAGCACAACGCGCGATCCGCAAAATACACAAGCCCGTTGGCTCACGCTTCCGGCCAGGCTGGCCTTGTTACAATCTATAGTCCGCTCATTGACTCCGGCTATTGATACCTGATTTTGTCTTTCATCTAATATATGTCCCATAGCCTTTTCCAATTAAAATTTATAAGTCATAATACAACTGAGTACCTATCTGCTCTTTGTTTATTACGATTATTCTGTGATTTGTATTAAGATTTAGAGAAGGTTATTACGGAAGTGTGATTTGATTAATTAGCGTTTATTGCAGTAATCTGATACCCATTATTCATTTATCGTGCCATTAACAAATATTTGGTGTTTTGAGCTTCTGTGCTATGTGTGTAATGTGTTGATAATGATTGTTGTGTGAATTTATATTTTAGCATTTGCATTGCTTGGACTGTGTGTTTTTCAACTCTGTAGGATGAGCTAAAACATACATAAATGTAGGAAAGTAACCTTAAAATGTAGGAAAGGTAGGTGAGTGTAAAAGAGCTGTAGCTATGTTGTATATATAAAACAGAATTGGCTAAATTGCCTCCTGTTTTAAATTGTTTCCTGCTTTGAATTGCCTCCTGCTTTAGCTGGAGGACATCAAATCATTCATTCCAATTATTGGCTTTATCCCAATTATTTGAAATATCATCTTTTGGCTAAAGCCCCTTTATTTGGATTTTTTTTGGAGAGAATGGGCTAAAGCCCAATCTATTCATGCCAATTCTATTTCATTTTACTTATCTGAGTATTCAGTCTAGTTTGTAAAGACCTTCTGAATTATTCTTTTCGGTGTATTTAAAGTTTGTTGAAGGCATAGTTCACTTAAATGATTCTTTCAATATGATACTTATTTGTTTTAAAATTGGTTTGTTTTCTAAGAGCTTTTTGTCTCTAAAAAACTCAAAATCATTCGCTTTGTTTATTGTTGTTACATTTTCGTCGTCGTTCCAGTAAAGTTGAGATAATCTTTTATTAATCATCTGAACGTTATTTAAAATGTCTTCAAAATGATTGTATTGTTTCTCATCAAAATAGATTTCCAACTCTAAAACAGTTCTTTGTAGTTCATCAATCGATGGAAAAACAATATTGTCAATTTCTTTCGGGGTGATTTTTCTATTTAGAATTTCGTAAATAGATATTCCTTTCCACATTTGCTCTGTTTTTGCGTATAGTGAATAAAAATGGCTTACAGACTCTAGTCTTCTATTCTGGAAAAGAGTATGATTAATTTCTCTCTTTTTAAAAACCAAATCTAAAATACTCCGCACAAAATATCCAATTCCTAATAGTAGTAAAGTTATTTGACTCCAATACTTTGTCACCATTTCTTCTATTCTCATTCGTATAATGTAAAATTGATTATGCCTGTAAGCTACAGATTGTTTTTGTACTTTTTTTAGAATGCCCCTAACACCGATTATATAAGCACCCAACTACTCATATTTATTTCTTATTCGCTCCCAAAGATAAATACTATTATTTAATTAACTTAATACATCCAGATAATTAATTCCCCCGACAACCCTAAGGTTATCGGGGGAATTTCCAAAACAAGTGAACATAGCAAATAGCTTGTTATTGCATCAATTGCCGTCCCATTTATGGGGCGGATAAGAATAAAAAAACAAATTGGCTTTAGCCGAAATAGATTCAATTAATTACATTTGGCTAAAGCCAATATTTGTATTCTGAATATCTGTCCTTCCCATAAATGGGAAGGCAATTCAATCCAATGAATTTCATCATTCATTGTCTTTGAATCTTTGAAAACCGTATTTTTCAATTAATTCAGTGTATTCTTCTTTCCAGGTTTTACGGGAATGATGATCTTCCTGATTTTTGATATAATTTCTCACTTTATCTATATGCGATTCTGAGACTGAAACCGCAAAATATTCATCTTGCCATTCAAATTTTTCCTTCAACAATTGCTCTTTATTTATCCAATATGATGATTCTCCTTTTATCAATTGCATAATCTGCCTCAGGGTTTGATTATCTCCGAATGAAACAAGGCAATGACAATGTTCGTGATAGCCATTTATGAAATCAATGAAGATGTCTTTCTTTTTGGCATTTTCGCGGATATGCTTCCACATAGCTTTGCGCAATTCTGGGGTAGTCAGGTATGGATACCTGTTTTTGGTGGACCATACAAAATGAATATAGACCTTGATAAATGGCATAATCTTTAAATTATTTGGCTAAAGCCAATTTGTTTATTTTTATTAATGAAGAATGGCATAAATGCCAATCCTATTCACCAATCCAATTCATGAATTCCCTCTATTTTTAAATGGAGGATTTGAATTGCCTCCTGCTTATGAATTGCCTCCTGCTTTAGCTGGAGGACAACATATTTTCATTCATTATAATTGGCTTTAGCCAAATCCAAATCCTATTTATTTATTGATTGTATATTTTGCTTCTTATTCGTCTTCAAAGATAAATGCAATTATTTAATTAACCTAATATGCTGCGATTAATCTTTTTAAAAAAAAACAATTCCCCCGATAACCCCTAACAATTCCCCCGATAACCCCTAACAATTCCCCGATGAACTTCCTAAACAAGTGAACATAACGACACGACACCGAGGTGAGTGTTCGGTTGTCAGTCCGTCGTTTGTTGTTTTTACTTCAGCTCGTTTTCGATTCAAATGCTAATAATCTCACTAGATTTAAACGCAAAAGTCTACTTATTTTACTCTCCATACGAATTTTACTCTCCACACGAAACGTTTTGTTAACTATCACTTCCAATAACTGCCATATTTTGGTAGGAATGGTGTTTCACTATTGAAAAAGTTCTCCTATTTCAGTAGGAATAGTGTTTCACTATTGAAACAGATCTCCCGCTTCTGTAGGAATTGTTTTTCACCCTCGAAATAGCTTTTCTACTACTTTAAGCAGGACGTTGAATCGTTGAACTTTTCTTATCTATTCAATCAATCGGTATTATATCATTTTCCCCTAAAAAAAAATACGGCTTCACACCCAATGTGAAGCCGTAAAACGGATTTTCTCAAAGCAATTATTTGGCAAATTTAGAGGTTGAAAGAATAGTCGCTCCGGCTGGTGTCATGCGTCTTAAAGACTGGCGTCATGCGTCGATAGTGACTATATGAAATGAAAGAACCCCTAACCCCTAAAGGGGAATAAGAAATATTTAGCATCTTATTCTGCTCCCCTTTAGGGGTTGGGGGTCTACAATTGCCATTCAACTTTCTCTTCCAGACAAGTGCGGTCGAAATGGTCAAGGAACGCATCCATGATTTGTTTTACAAGGTTTGCACCACCTTCGTAACCAGTCTTAGCAAAGTAGTTATGTCCGGGACGGTCGGCGATAGGGAAACCGAAGCGAACGAATGGTGTGTTCTCGTCGCGGGCTATGTATTTTCCATACGTGTTTCCAATCAACAAATCAACGCCTTCTTGTTTAATCCATTGGTGAAGTTGGAACATATCGGCCATTTCACCACATTTGAATTTCGCTTCCGGAATATCTTTCAGGATTTCTGTCATGCGTTCGGAAAAATATTTGCTTGGAGTACCTGTTACCACATAAACTGGTTTCATGTCCATGCTTACCAAAAATTCTGTCAGTGGAACCAAGGTGTCAGGGTCTCCGAAAAGTGCTACACGTTTTCCGTACAGGTATTTCGAGCTGTCCGAAATCAGGTCGATTAAGCGACCACGTTCGTCCGACAAGTTGTCTGGAATTGGCACATTGGCATGACGGCTTAATGACATTAGGAAACGGTCGGTAGCTTTAAATCCGATCGGGATATCCAGCATTTCGAATTTTACCTTGCATTTATTTTCCAGTTTGATACAAGCATCTTCGGTACACGATTGTCCAAGTCCGAGTGTAAATTTGCTATCGCCGGTCAGTTTCATGTCGGCAATGGTAGTTCCTCCTGTTGGATACATTTTATAGTGTCCATTTAATGGAGCGTCCAATACGTCGGTAAAATCAGGAAACAAAATCGTACGGGTTTCCATTACTGAAGTCAGGCGTTTGATTTCGCGCATATCCGATGGTTCCATCCAACCCGCAGCGATATTAATTACGTTGCGTTTTTTGGGAGTTGCGGTAGAGAAGAACTTGATAAATGCAGCCAACTGGTTGGAATAACCGGTTACGTGTGTTCCCACATAACTTGGCGTGTTGCAATAAATCACTTGTTTTCCTTCGGGCACACAACCGTCGTCGTTTGCTTTGGAAATAATCTGGGTTAAGTCATCACCGATTGTTTCAGACAAACAGGTGGTGTGAACCGCAATTACTTCGGGTTTATATACTGTAAACATGGTGTCGATAGCCTGAACAAGGTTGGCAGAACCACCAAATACAGAAGAACCTTCGGAAAATGAACTGGTTCCGGCCATGATCGGTTCGCGGAAGTGACGCGATAGCGCACTACGGTGATACGAGCAACATCCTTGTGAACCATGGCTATGAGGCAAGCATCCGTGGATACCCAATGCAGCATACATTGCGCCTATTGGTTGACAGGTTTTTGCGGGGTTGATCGTCAACGCCTTCCTGTCTATTTCTTTTGCTGTTGTATGTCTTAGTAACATAATGTTTTTATTTAATAATTGACAATTGACAGTTGACAATTGACAATTAAGTTGATAATTAATTCATGTAATTGAGGAGCGGCAATTGATAACTAGTATCTTATAGCTGTCAATTGTCAATTGAATACGTATTCTGCTTCCAATACTCCTTCCATTTCCCAAGGAGCTTTCATTTGTTTGAAAATGGTGCTGCAAGCAATCATTTCAATGTCCTTGTAGAAGTTGATAGCACCTGCGAAAGCCGCGTATGGGCCACCATTATCGTAGTTGTGGAGCTGTTTCATGGGGATACCCATTTTTTGAACCACATATTTTTCTTTGATACCGGCGCAGAATACATCTGGTTTGTAGAGTTCAATCAGTTTTTCCATTTCGTGGTGACTCAAATCGTCAATTACCAATGTACCTTTCTTCATATCGGTCATCATACCTTTGTATTCGTTGAATTCTATGTCGAAAGCTTCTTTCAGTTGTGCCAGTTCTTCTTCACTTTTGCGTGGTTTGAAGCGTGTTGCATCAGGATAAACCGTTATTTCCTCAATGTTTCGGCTATCAGCATCAATCTTAATGGTTGGAATTACGCGGCGGCCTTCGTAGTCATCACGGTGTCCGAACTCATAACCTGCAACTGTAGTTTCCATACCAAGTTCAGTAAATAATTCCTGATAGTGGTGGGCACGTGAACCTCCTACGAACATCATGGCTGTTTTGCCGGTAGTTTTCAGTTTTGCTTTTTCGGCTGCAGCTGTTACAGCTATCATTTCGTCAGCAATCACTTCTTCAATGCGATCCATTAATTCCTGATCTCCAAAATACTGGCCTACTTTGCGCAATGTTTTAGCTGTTGCTTCGGCTCCAATGAAGTTGGCTTTTGCCCAGGGAATACCGAACGAAGTCTCCAACATTTCTGCCACGTAGTTGATAGAGCGGTGACACATTACCAAACTGAAGTCGGCTGTATGTGCAGTTTCAAATTGCTCCAGGGTAGAGTTTCCCGACATGGTAGCAACAATATCAACACCAATCCGTTCAAATAAATCTTCGATAACAAAAGCGTCACCACCGATATTGTATTCACCCAGAACGTTTATTGCGTATTTATTTTTGCGCACATAGTTGTCGTTGTTACCAATAAGGTTTTTGTATAAACCATTGTTGGCAATGTGGTGGCCGGCTGATTGTGATACTCCGCGGTAACCTTCGCAAGAAAAACCGAAAATGTTTACTCCGGGGAATTCTTCTTTCATCTGGCGGGCTACACGGTGAACGTCGTCACCAATCAATCCTACCGGACAAGTTGAGAAAATGGCAATACCTTTTGGGTTGAATAATTCAATGGCTTCGCGGATGGCAACTTTCAGTTTCTCTTCTCCACCAAACACGATATTTGAATCCTGCATGTCGGTTGAGAATGTGTATGGAATGAAGTTATCCATTTCCGGTTTGTCGGCACGGGTTTGGTTACGACGTGTTAACCACGAGTAGAATCCACAACCGATAGGTCCGTGTGTAATGTTGATAATGTCCCTTGTTGGACCGAGAACCACCCCCTTACAACCGGCATAAGTACAACCGCGTTGGGTAATAATACCCGGGATAGTACGCACGTTTGATTGAATTTGAGGAATCGAATCCGGATCGTTAACCACAATCGATTTTGCTCTCTTCTTGGCAACCTTGCTTGGGTAAGCTTTAACCACCTCTTCGGTGAACTTACTCATGTCCAGTTCTTCTATTAATGTCTTTCCCATAATGCTTGTTTTTTAATTAGTCAAGTGTAATATATCCGCTTTCACCCGTACGAACACGGATTGAATCACTTGCAGGAATTACAAATATTTTTCCATCACCACTCTTACCGGTTTGATTGACTTTGATAAGTGTTTCCACAGCCAACTCTTTTTTTTCGTCGGTAACTACCAGTGTAATCATTCGTTTGGATTTCAAACGAGGCATCTCTATAATGAGTTCCTGTTGGTCTTCGTCCAGTCCGGCAGCTTTTTCAAATCCGCCTTTTCCTTTCCCGCGTCCCAATACCGGCATGGCCGTGAACGAAGGCAGACCGGCATCCGAAAGAGCAAGCTTGGTAGCAGCCATTTTGTCGATGCGTATCATTGCTAATATTAGTTTCATACTAAATCATTTTAAGACCCCCTGCCCCCAAATGGGGGTTCAGAAAGTTTGATATTTATATTATATTTTAGACTATCAACTCTTCAAAGCCCCCATTTGGGGGTTGGGGGTTTCATCAGTCTTTCTTTCCGCTTGAAATAGTGTAACTTTCTTCTACCGGAGTAACGAAGATTTTACCGTCGCCAAATTGTCCTTTTTCACCTGAGCGGGCTGCCAGCATAATTGTTTCGATTACGAAATCTTTGTCTTTTTCAGGAATAACCATCATAAGCAAATCTTTTGGAAGCTCATCATAAGTTACATTTCCGACTTTAATACCACGTTGTTTACCACGACCGAATACGGCCAGTTTTGTAATTGCCGGAAAGCCTGCATCGAATAATGCTTTCATAACTGCTGTTGATTTCTCCGGACGAACAATTGCTCTTAATAAATACATAATGTTTAATTTTGACCCCCGCCCCCTAAAGGGGAGTAAGAAGGTTATGTTTATAAATAAATTTGATTGTTTGCACTCCGCCCAAAGCCCCCTTTAGGGGGTTGGGGGTAGGTCATTAGTTCATAATTCCAAATCCAACCAATAACTCTTCCAATGCCGACATTTCCAATGGTTTTGGAATAACGAACATTTGGTTATCGTTTATTTTCTTAGCCAATGAACGGTATTCATCTGCCTGTCCGTGGTCCGGAGCGTGGTCGATAACTGTTTTACGGTTGATTTCTGCGTGTTGAACCATGTTGTCGCGTGGTACGAAGTGAATCATTTGGGTTCCCAACTGGCGGGCAAATTCTTCAATCATGTTGGCTTCGTTGTCCACTTTACGTGAGTTACAAATCAAACCTCCCAAACGAACTGTACCTACTTTACCGAATTTAGAGATAGATTTACAAATGTTGTTGGCGGCATACATAGCCATCATTTCACCCGATACTACAATGTAAACTTCTTCGGCTTTTCCATCGCGGATTGGCATCGCGAATCCACCGCAAACAACGTCACCCAATACGTCGTAAAATACATAATCCAATGCTTTGTCGTCATCGTAAGCACCCAATTGTTCCAACAAGTTGATAGAAGTGATAATACCACGACCGGCACATCCTACACCCGGTTCCGGACCGCCTGATTCCACACAACTGGTAGCTTTAAAGCCCGGTTTCAATACATCATCCAAATCAATGTCTTCACCTTCGTCGCGCAATGTGTCCAAAACTGTTTTTTGAGCCAAACCATGTAAAAGTAAACGGGTAGAGTCAGCTTTAGGGTCGCAACCCACTACCATTACTTTTTTTCCCATTTCTGCCAAACCGGCAACAGTGTTTTGCGTTGTGGTACTTTTACCAATTCCGCCTTTTCCGTAGATTGCAATCTTTCTCATCTTTTTTATATTTTAAATGAATAACTAATGTTTCTGTTTTGTGTAAGTTTTTTGAATAACTTGACAACCCATATTCATTTACCGTGCCATTAACAACTTGGGCTGATTTTTGAACTCTTGTTTTGTGTGCTAACGTATTGAAACATATATAAATAAAAAATCTGTTTTTAAGAGTCAACTTGCGATTTGTCTGAAATGTGGTTTTGGAGTGTTGTACTAAAACCCTACATCTATGTAGGGTTTTATACTTAAAAGGTAGGAAAAAGAGAGTCCGGAAACCGATATTGATTTATTAAAATAAACATGTATATTTGCAATCCTGAAACATTCATTATTTCATTTTACTCCTTCCAAAATGCAAGTTAACCCTGATTCAAGATTCATTTTTCCACAAGTTTCCGGTGCGATGAAACAATTCTTAGTGGCTATGGTGAAAGATGAAATCGTTCAGCCCGGGAACTTTGAAAGCGGTAAAAAGCACTTAAAAGCTTATTGCGAAAACGAAATACTGGATTATAAGGCGTTGGACTCTGAACTACGCTTGTTTTTCGGGTTGCTTGCCGATTATAACCAAACCAAAGATCCAGTTTTATATCATTTTTTGATATTGCAAGCCTGCAACTGTCTTTTCGATGAAGCAATGTTCGGTTTGTTGCCTATTGTACCACCAGAAGAAATTAATCCGGAATCATTCCGCCGGGCTACGTCTGCAACTGATTGCGGCATGGTTGGCGGTCATTTAATCGGGCTATAATATGAAGCAACCTTCTTGCAATGCATTCCACACCTTATGGACAAAGCCGGTTACAACTGCCGGAAAGCTCTTTGAAATGAGTACTGCCGAAATCCTGACCATGATAGTGTCCGCGCTGATGTGGCGAAAACACAACGGCTCCATAAAACTTTACACCGACAAAGCGGGCTATGAATTTGTGAGTAAACACAATTTGTTGGAACTGTGGGATGATGGTATCGACACCGATGTGTTGGAAAACAACTGTTACCCGATTGACCCGGAAGTGTTTTGGGCTGCCGGAAAACTGATAGCGCTCGAAGCTTGCTCTGCACCTTGTGTCATGCTCGATACCGATCTGGTTGTAATGAAACCCGTTGCCACTGTGCTTGCCCCATCAGCCGTAACCGCTTTGCATGCCGAAGCATTGGCCACTGATGCTTATTTGCCGGCACATTTACTCAAAAAGCCCAATGGATATACTTTCCCTGATTATTACAATTGGGAGGTTTTGCCCTCCAATACAGCATTTCTTCATATTCGTGACGAAAAGTTTAAACGCTTTTATCTCAGTGAATCAAAAGGATTTATGTTTGGGAATGTAGATAAACCTGCCGAAATGGTGTCGCAAATGGTTTTTGCCGAACAACGAATGTTGGCTATTTGTGCGGATCATGCAGGATTACCAGTTGACCATTTGCTTACCGGTCCTTTTTCGTTGTCAAACGATCTGATTATTCATCTCTGGGGTTTTAAGGAGTCGCTCAGAAAAAGTGAAACCCTTCAGGCTATTTTCTCAAAACAATTGTTCTCTAAAGTAGTGGACGAATTATCAGGCTTTCCTTTGTTCAGTAATTATATTTCAAAACAATATCCGGGCTTTTATTAGCAGACACGTTGTCGATAACCAAACGTTTTTTCTGAAAATACATCTGCCGGTTTCCCTTCATTTATCACCGTCCCATTTTTCAGCATAATGACCGACGAAGCCAGGTGGAAAACTTCCTGCAAATCATGGCTAACCATAACCGTGACGGTGTTTAGCAACTCATGTGCTTTGCGAATTTCGTGTTGTAGTGCAAATCGCATATCAAAGTCGAGTGCTGAAAGCGGTTCGTCGAGCAAAAGTACATTGGGTTTGGCAGCCAACGCTCGTGCCAATGCCACCCGCTGTTTTTGTCCACCGGAAAGTTTCGCTGGATGTTGGTTTCTCAAAATCCCAAGGTCGAATAGTTCCAACAATTTATCCACTTCTTCTCTGTTCTTCTCTTTTTGGGCAAAGCTGATATTTTTTTCCACTGTCATGTTCGGAAAAAGGGCATAGTCCTGAAACATATAACCCACATTCCGTTCTTGCGGTGGCAGATTTATTTTCTTTTCCGAATCGAACCAAACGGTATCGTTAAACACAATTCGTCCCTTGTCGGGCTTCGTCAGTCCGGCTAGTATGCGCAACAAGGTAGTTTTTCCGGCACCCGAATGTCCGAAAAGACATAGCAATTCGTTACCCGAAATTACCGTGTCAATCTCCAGATTTGTTTTGCCTTCGGAAGAGAGCATGGCTTTGGTTATTGAAACCCCTAACCCCTGAAGGGGAATTGAAGAACCCCCAACCCCTAAAGGGGAGTTGAAGTTAGTTTCGTTTTGTCTTTTTGTTTCCATATTACTTATATTGTAATTTGATAATCAGTTGTAATATTTTTTCCTCCCCTTTAGGGGGCGGGGGTCATTCTTATTCCCCTTTAGGGGCTAGGGGTTTTTTACAGGCTAGGGTCATAAGTTTATCGGGTTTCTTTTATTTATACTATAAACCAATGTCAGGATTACCAATGAAACAATAAATAAAATAAACGAATACTGATTGGCGGTTTGATAATTCATGGCCTGCACTTCGTCGTATATGGCTATGGATGCTACCCGGGTTTCGCCCGGCATGTTTCCGCCAACCATTATCACCACGCCAAACTCACCAATGCAATGTGCAAAAGTCATGGCGGCAGCGGTGATAATCGACGGAATCATATTGGGAACCAATACCCGTATAAAAGTGGTGAATTCTGATTTCCCCAGTGTGTAGGCGGTTTCCCGGTAACTTTTAGGAATACTTGTCAGGCCATTTTGCAAGGGTTGAATCATAAACGGCAAGCTAAAAATCACACTGGCAATCAACACGCCTTCGAAACTAAATGCCAAACGCGTATTGAAATGTTCAGCTAGAAACCGCCCAAATGCGTTCTGAGGACTATATGCCACCAGCATGTAAAATCCCAGTACTGTTGGAGGCAACACCAACGGCATGCTTATCAACGCTTCAACAATGGGTTTAATCCAAAAGCGTTTATAAGCCAGCAAATAAGCCATTGGAAACCCGACTACAAATAGTATAGCCGTAGTCCAACCTGCCAGCTGGCCCGTAAGCAAAAGTGTATTTATAAAGTCTTGATCCATAATAATTACCCCTAGCCCCTGAAGGGGAACTAAGTTAGTATTGATATTTTAAATATATTTTTTTAGCAAGTGGACGTAGCCTCATTCCCCTTTAGGGGTTAGGGGTTTTATATCCCCACTTCTCCCAAATAGCTTTTGTAGCAGGTGAAAGAACGAACTTCTTAAACTTTGCGGCTTCGGTATTCAAAACCGGAGTTTTGATTAAAATACATGCCTGTTCAATTGGTTTATACAAGTTTTGCGGAACAATATAATAATCTCCTTTACCAGCCATATCGGGAGCTAGAGCTAATGAAAGAGCAATAAATCCAACTTCAGCATTTCCCGTGAATGCAAATTGCGCTGTTTGCGATATATTCTCGCCCCAAACGATTTTTGATTTTAATCCGTCGAACAGTTTCTGGCTTTTCAGTAGTTCAATTGCTCTTTCCCCATACGGTGCTGTTTCCGGATTGGCAATAGCCACCTTTTTTATGGCAGTGCTTTTCAATGCTTCCAACCCAAGTTTTTCTACGTTTAAGGTAGTACTGTAAATGGCCAGTTTCCCAAATGCATAGGTCGACATTGGTCCGGTGGTAAGTCCTTTTATTTTCAATTTTACGGGAAATTCATTATCGGCAGCCATAAAAAAGTCGAACGAAGCTCCGTTTTGGATTTGCTGTACCAACATGCCCGAAGCGCCGAACGTCAGGTTTACCTTTGCGTTTGGGTTTTGCTTTAAGTAGGCTGTTTTCATTTCGTCCAATACATATCGAAGGTTGGCTGCTGCGGCTACATTTACTTTTTGAGCCGATAGGGTTATTGTAGCAAGTAAAATCACTAGTGAGAATATTATTCGTTTCATAATGTCATTATTTTTATGACCCCAAACCCCTAAAGGGGCTTAAAGACCAAGTTTGTTTTTTATTATTTTTATTAGAAAATACGTCTTGTTCTCCTTTGTAGGTTATGAGCCTATAAAAACTTAGGTTTAATTGTAAACATCACATACGCCCATTGCGGAGTTCTTATTGCCGGAATCGTTGTCGAGGTTGTAATGTCTTTTGCTGCAAGCGTATTGGAGTTCGAGAAATACCGGCAATAGCCACCCTGAACGGTTGTCCAGGTGTTCAATTTATAGGTGGCAATAAAATCAAACTCTGAACCCAGATCTTTTCCAAATGCAATACCCTTTTTGTTTTTACCTGAATACTCGCCGTTAAACACATGATACGAACCTTCCAATGTCAGTTTTTTACCTACTTTCCCGGTTACACCACCGTAATAATCCAACAAACCTTGTGTCAATGGCGTATCCCAATAATCCATAACTCCATTGAATGCATGGTCAGCACCGTACAATTTCTTGAAGTTACTTTGAGTTCCATAGGTCGTGCCATTTTTATCTCCCGATAAATAATCGGTTCCGATGTTTGCCGACAGGAAATCGAAGAATTTATAGTCCACTTTCAATGCCAGCAATTTCCCGTTCAAGGTTTGCCCGGTAGCATTTTTTCCTATCTGAAAATAAGCCGTTGCCAATGCACTTACCGGACAAGAATCACTCTGGAATTTCAGGTTACCACCCAATGTATAGGCATGATACAGCCTTGTTTTGAGGTAATTTGTTGTTGTGTTTTTTGTTCCGGTAGTGTCCTGAACACCTTCGTCAACGCCAATGGCACTTATATTTAGCCCATCAATTATGTCTTTCGATAGCCAAATGAAGTTCATATAGCGGTATTTGGTCATGGCTGTGTAATAAGTCTCTGACGAAATGGGGCTGTTATTATTGTACGCAAAACCCAGGTGAACCTGAAAATCATTGATGTTGTATTTGAATACGCCAACATCATGAGTGGTTCCAGTATTGCTCCATGGTGGTGCCGAAAATAGGCGGGTGTCGTCATATTTCAGCGTTTGCCGCCCAATTTTGAATGACCCGCCCGGAATCAGCTGCATTTCGGCCCAGGCTTCGTAAATGCCTGTAGTGGCATCGGTTGCCGTGTTTGAGTATTGTCCAAAAACGCGCGCATCTTGCAGGGTGATTTGTGTGGTAAGCAAACCGCTTGTGAATGTCAATCCCAGTCGGGTACGTTGGGAAGTGAAAATGCCCGGGTCATTTGTAGCCAGAATTGGTTTAGAATAACCATCCCGATATTCTGTACGCGGACGGATTTCTCCGTCGATAACTACTGTTTGTGCAACAGTAAGTTGTGGTACTGCAATTGCAGCCAGTAATAAAACTTTTATAAAATTCTTTTTCATACTAATACTTTTTAGAATACGATTTCACAATGGATAATCCAATTTTAAAATCGTAAGTGAATAAATCATAAATTGCATTGTCGTTATAAACTTAAAAGAACAACGCTGAATAAATTTTTAGCGATATTCATTATTAAGAATATCGCTATCTTAAAAAAAAACAGCTTTCCAATTCGCTGTTACTTTGTGCCAGAAACTGAACCAAGTCTGCAACCTTCTTTTCGTAGGTTCTGATAAGTTTCATTCCGTACGGGCTGATTTTGCAACCTCCACCGTCTTTGCCTCCTTTTTGCCTGATAACTATTGGAATTGGTGATAATTGGTTCATCTTGTCCAATATGTGCCAGGCGTGCTGGTACGACATTTTCAGGTTTTTGGCTGCTCCATGAATGGAACCATCAATCGCAACTTGTTTTAAAAGCCGGATTTGAGCTGTGCCGAGAAATAATTCACCTTCACGATAGAATGAAAGCTCGGCAGTCATGTTAAATGCCTGTTGGTTTATCATACTTGTAAATTCAGTGTTCAATTGTGGTTATGAAATACATTTTTGTGCACCAAAACGTATTTATTTCCGATAAGGACATTTCAATAGCTGTGCCAGTGTTGTATCTTGCTGTATTATTGGCGATTATGAACTTGCTTGGAATCCGGAGTATTGGAAAATCTTACACAAATGGCGGAAGAAATGATAAAATACACCTAAATGTAGGAAAACCCATTCAGTGTATTTATCACCGAATGGGTTTAAAAATAAAAGATAAAGTTGTAGATTATTTGCTAATTCTGTAACCTAAGGTCCATTCTACAAAATCGGCATGCATGGAGTAATCGCGGAGCGTAATGCCGGCAAATATCTGGTCGGTAATGTGATATTTAATCATTATGCGTTGGTGAAAAACAGGCGATAGGTTCTTTGTGTTCTTGCGAAGAATATAAAAAGCCGGTTGCAGCACAACAGAAATTTTATCTGCGCAAATTTCGTACGATGGATAAACGCTCACCTGAAATCCGTCGATTAACCGTCCATCAATGTCAATAATCTCATTATTGTCGACTGCCACTTGCGCATTAATCGACTCGTTGTAGTTGACAGTCATGCCAATACCAATTTTTGAACTGTAACTGATTTGTCGGTTAAACAAGGCTGAAATTCCATAAACAGGAAAAAACATACCTTCATATTTTTCGGAAATGGCCACATCCAACGAATCGTAAATCACGTTTTTCATTCCGGCAAAGGTAGAGAATACCCATTCGTTGTGCGGGGTAAATTTAGGGATTTCGTGTTTGATGAATTTCGGGCGTTCATAAAAGTTGTATTTCAAACTCACTTTAGGTGCAATGGCATTGATCCCGAAGTTCGGAAGTTTGATGGCGCCGTTAGAAAAATGGGAAAATGCCGCGCCACCAGAAATGTCAATATGATCCGTTAAGGCATATTCAAGATTTAATCCGGCTGTGCTCATAAACGCTTCTCCGGCACCGATGGCAATATTGTATTTATTGGTCAATGGGTTGAATGATTTCCAGTTGAAGGTAATTCCGAATCCGAGGTCGTAGTTTAATGACAATCTGTTCAATCGGAAAATTGGTGCATTGATAAATCCATTTACAGCAATAGGAATACCGATTTCACTTGGGTTGTAAAAATCAAGTGCCGACACGGCTATTCCCCAGGTTGGATAATTACAGATTTGTTCCCAAAGGTGGTTGCCCGTTGTTTGTGTAGAAAGCCGTAATGAAAATTGCTGGTAGTCATCGATTAATACCGAATTGGCATTGCTTCCGCGTACAAAGATGTTTGTAGGCATTACTTTGCCGTGCAAATACGTTCCTGATACTGATAATTTATTCCAATTCCACTGAATATGCGTGTTGGTAGAATCGGTTTGGGCGGGTAGGACAGATGTGGTGCCAATAAGTGTCAGTAACAGAAGCAACTTTAATCTCATAAATAGTATTTTATGTGTTTTGAAAATGAAAAACTAAGTTAGAATGCTTAGGTAGTGCATTGTAACTTAGTTTTCAAAGGTATGGAAAATTGATCTTGCTAAAAAATAATGGTTACTTTTTTAGTTTCTGTCTCAATAATTCAGGTATTTCGTTTGGTTCTTTTGCCACCGGAACACCGGCTTTGTTGAATGCTGCTATTTTCTCGGCAGCTGTTCCCGATCCGCTCGAAATGATAGCTCCAGCATGTCCCATACGTTTTCCGGGAGGAGCTGTTTGTCCGGCAATAAAGGCAACCACCGGCTTGGTCATTTTTTCAGCAATAAACTGTGCTGCTTGTTCCTCTGCATCACCGCCAATTTCGCCAATAACCACCACGGCAATAGTTTCCGGATCGTTCTCAAAACGCTCCAATAAATCGATAAAATACAATCCTGCAACCGGGTCACCGCCAATTCCAACACAAGTTGTTTGTCCAAAGTTGTTTTCTGTCAACAGGTTTACAACTTCATAAGTAAGTGTTCCGCTGCGTGAAATAAATCCGATATTTCCTTTTTTGAAGATATTGGCAGGTAAAATACCAACCAACGCTTCGCCCGGAGTAATCAAACCCGGACAGTTTGGACCAATCAGCAGTGTTCCGTTTTGTTTGAGAATTGGGGTGATGCGAATCATATCCTGAATGGGCAACCCTTCGCTGATAGCAACCACTAACTTAATTCCTGCTTCCGAAGCTTCCAGAATGGCATCGGCTGCAAAAGCTGCGGGTACAAAAATAATAGATGTGTTTGCGCCGGTGGCTTTTACAGCTCTTGCAACAGAGTTGAAAACTGGAACGCCATCGAGTACTAAACCTTCTTTACCGGGCGAAACACCTGCAACAATGTTAGTGCCGTAATCTTTCATTTTGCCGGTATGAAATTTACCGTCGCGGCCGGTAATTCCCTGTATAACCAATTTGGTGTCTTTGTTGACTAATATGCTCATAATAATGATTTTATTTTTTTAGATGAAATAAATGCTAATTACTTTCTCAGTTTATTTGCGACTTAATTCTATCGCTTTCTGAGCGGCTTCACTCATAGAACTTACAGTTGGAAGGTTTGAATGTTTCAAAATTTCCAATCCTTCAGCTGCATTAGTTCCCGAAAGTCGCACTACAATCGGGATGTTGGTATTGATCACTTCCATAGCTTTCAGCAACCCTTTTGCCACATCGTCGCAACGGGTTATTCCTCCAAAAATATTAATCATTACGGCCTTTACATTCTTGTCGTTAAGCAATATATTCATGGCGTCAATAACCTTCTGGGGGCTTGAGCTTCCACCAATGTCCAGGAAGTTAGCCGGTTCGCCGCCATAAAGTTTAATCATGTCCATGGTAGCCATGGCCAATCCGGCGCCGTTCACCATACAACCGATATTACCATCTAAACGGATATAAGACAGTCCTTTTGAATTTGCATCAATTTCTACCAATTCATCTTCGTCCGGTTCGCGCATAGCCAAAATCCGAGGCTGACGGAAGAGGGCATTGTCATCAAAATTCATTTTTCCATCAATAGCCAGTACTTCATTGTCCGGTGTCAATACCATAGGGTTTATTTCGGCAATAGTAGCATCGGTGGCAACATACAGTTTGTACAACTTGGTAAAAATAGAAGCAGCTTTTTGTGCCAGTTTAATGTCGTCAAAAAGCTGTAAAGCTATGTCCCGGGCTTGGTAATCAAGCAACCCGGTAAGCGGATTGATATGAAATTTGATAATTTTCTCTGGGCTTACTCTAGCTACCTCTTCAATTTCTACACCGCCTTCAGAACTTGCCATTAGCGTAACCGTTTTCGTGTTGCGGTCGTTGATCAGGCCTACATAGAATTCTTTGGTAATGTTTACTGCGTCAGCGACTAATACTTTCTCTACTTTACATCCTTTGATGTCCATTCCTAAAATTTGTTTTGCTGCCGAAACCGCATCTTCGGGAGTTTTAGCTAGTTTTACACCACCTGCTTTTCCGCGCCCACCTACTAAAACCTGCGCTTTTACTACCACCATTCGGTTCATTTCGCGTGCGGCTTTCTCTACTTCGCTAACTGTGTAGCACAATACATCGTCGGTAACCGGAATGCCATATTCCCTGAATAGTTGCCTTGCTTGATACTCGTGAATCTTCATGTAATTTGTTGTTTTTAGTGTTTTCAGGGTTTTTCATACTTTTTTGTTGTATGAAAAATATTTAATTTGATTAATTGTTGAGTTAACGTTTTTGATATATAAGTTGTTTTGTGAAAATTAATTTATTTCAATAAATTTTGATTTTTACAACAAAACTTTATTTTTATTGTTCTTAGTATAAAAATGGTATTATTACAAAAATAGTACAATTTTGTGAATAGTAATTAAATCATTCTGTTAATTTAAAAATGTATTTATGAAAATCCGCACTTTGTTGATATTTCTGTTTATTTTCCATGTTGCTCTGAGCGCACAGGATGCTTTGTTAACGCAGGGAAATCCTGCCGGCATAAAAATGTTGAAAAGTACTGTAAATAAATCTGTTCGAGCGATGAAACTATCGGTAGGTGGAGGAATAAATCTTCCTTCGAAACAGTCTGTGGATTCTATCGGCTTTGGTGGCACTAGCTCCTATAACTTAAATTTGTACATTCCATTATTTAGTCCGACTAAACTGAATAGAACGGTTGTATTCTCAGTCGGATTTAATATTGGTGCAGAGTATTTCTCCGGAAATGGCAAAAATCTGTCAAATTCAATCAAACCATTCGACATCGCCTCCCAAACAACTTTACCGGTGCTTGTCACCCAAAGTGCAGGTAGTCCTGAAAATAACGGTTATAAGTTTGAACTTGGGCCACAGCTGGATTTCGGTATTGGCTCATTTTTGTTGTCGCCTGCATTCAATGTCGGATATTTGCATTTAGCCCAACAGGGATTTGCTGTAGGGCAGGTAACTTCTATTAGCGGTCAACAGGTTTTTCATAAACTTTCCGCTCAGGACGATAATCAGACTAATGGCGTGAGTCTTACACCCAAACTACGGTTGGCTTATTTTCCCGGCAATGTAGGTTTTTGGATTGAAAGCAGCTATAGCGTTGGCCCGGCCGTTACAACAAGCATTTCTTCGCTTGTTCCTGCCGGTCGCCCTTCGGCTGATGGATTTTATAAACTGGATCAATTGACTGCTGCTACCAGGAGTACGGTTGTTCGTTCCAATCCGTATAATAGTTTTGGTGTTCAGGCCGGAATTTCGTTCCTGATTGATAAAAAGAAAAAAGGCAAACCTGTATCTTCCGGGCAAGATGATGACTGTGATGGAATGGTCGCTGCAAATTCCGGAAGCACTTCAAATGCTCAAAATGAATCAGAACGGGTTTTAAAAACCAAGACCAAAAGCAATCAGAGTAATGATATTATGCAACCGGCTTCGGAAGTTTCGGATGGATATGCTGTGCGCGAAAAAGGTGCTGTTGATAAAAGTTGCGGTTCGGTAACGCGTAGGCTTATTCAGCCTGATGGTACAATTGAAGAGTTCATTTTCGCTTGTCCGGATGATGCCATTTATTATGCTAAAAAAATGAATACCACGGTTCCAAAACAAACGCAGGGTGCTACTTTTGGCGAAAAAATGAGTTCCGGACTTCAAAAGTCCGGCTTAAATACAAATTCCAACCCTCCAAAAAGCAGTGTTAATGAAGGAGCAAGGATTTCGATGAACGTTACTGTTGGCAAGCAAACGCAGGGTGCAACTTTTGGCGAAAAAGTAAATGCGGGAAAAATAAATATAACGCTTGTGGAAGGCGGTTGTGTAGTTGTATTTCCAAATAATCAGGCTTATAGGGTAAATACCTCCGAACAAAGTATTACTGAGCTTTCGGCACAGGAAAGCAGCAAGGTGAATGCCGGATTGCATGCAGCCGGTGGTGCGCTGAGCCAGGGTGCTTCGCTGCTTGGAGGTGCTTTGCCGGGTGGCGCTATTATCTCCGCAGCTGTTTCGAGTGTTTCGACTATGGCCGGAGGTAGTGGGGGTGGAGCTGCGGCAGCATCGTATGCAGCTACCGGTCGAATGGCGAATGCTAATTCCGGCAAAACCGTTTGGGAAATAAAAGACGATGATTGTGACGCCCGGGTAGAGTTAGCGGATGGCGATTATTTTTTGGACTTTAAGGTTGTTGAAAAAGCGACTGTTGGTTTGAAAGATACTTTAAAAACACAAGTGAGAATTGGATTTAGTGTAGAAAACAATGTTTTGAAGACCAAACATGATACAGCAAAAAACTCAGTAGGCAATATTCGATAAGAAATGATATTTGTTATTACATAAAGGCGGGGAAACCCGCTTTTTTTGTTGATTTCGCCCAAAGAGTGTATATTTGTCTTTCCTCTCAATAATTATTAATCCAATTTATATGCGTGTTTTGGTTTCTACCCGTTTGCTTCCGGAAGGTTTTTCTGAATTGAAGAAACAATGCGAGGTTGTTTTTCCTGAAAATGAAATATTTTCAAAAGAAGAAATCATTCGATTATTGCCCGAATTTGATGCTTTTGTACCGACTTTCCAATTTAAAGTAGATAAGGATGTGATAGATGCAGCTGCGGGAAGTGTCCGGATAATTGCTAACTATGGTGTAGGCTACAACAACATTGATGTTGAATATGCTTCGAAACAGGGAATTGTGGTGACCAATACGCCTGATCCGGTTGTTGAACCAACTGCCGAACATGCTTTTGCATTAATGCTGGCAGCTGCTCGTCGTGTCCCTGAATGCGATCGGAAATTACGTATTCCCAACGGATTGAAATGGGGTGTGCTTGAAAATCTGGGCCAGACGCTCTACGGAAAAACGATCGGGATAGTGGGTATGGGCCGTATCGGACAAGCGTTGGCTCGTCGGGCATTGGCAAGTGGGATGAACATTGTGTATTATAACCGAACGCGGCTTTCGCCTGAAATTGAAATACGTTGCCGGGTAGAGTGGCTGGAAATGAATGAATTGTTGAAAATGTCGGATGTGATTTCCCTGCATACGCCTCTTACTGATGAAACGCATCATTTGATAAATAATGATAGTTTGCAATTGATGAAACCTACCGCCATTTTGGTCAATACGGCTCGTGGTCCTGTGGTGGATGAAGTTGCATTAGCTGAAGCATTGGAAAATAAGCGGATTTTTGCGGCAGCCTTGGATGTCTATGAGTTTGAGCCTGACATTAATGCTAAATTTTTTGAATTGGATAATGTGATTTTGGCACCACATAACGGAACAGCCACTGTAGAAGCCCGAAATGAAATGAGCCGGTTCGCTTCCCGTAATATCATTCGTTTTTTTGCAGGAAGAACAGATATTTCAAGGGTGAATTAAACCATTATTGATTCCCAAAGTCATATTAGTTCTATTTACCAAAATAGGGAGTGAACCACAACCAGCGGTCAACGACACGAAGTGAGTTAATAGACACAATAGTTTTAATAATAGGCATAATGCCTTTGAGCATTATTCGTGACAGATAACATAAAAATACCGCGAGGTATTTCCCTATTGTGTTCTTATTTATCTCTTTTATGTTTTCTATTGTGCCTATTGTGGTTTAAAATATTGATTGAGCTTTTTTTAGTAACGTAGAATTAGAATTTTTTTTAAATCAAATACGTCGAAAGTAGCGTTTTGACCACGCAAAATTATATGAGTCCAACCGAAGAGGATTTGCAAAAACAATTGAGTCACCCGACTAAACGCACAGGAGCGTTTTCAGTGGTGGTACGTTCTTATCAGGAACGGCTCTATTGGCATATCCGTAAGATGGTTTTGTCGCACGAAGATGCAAATGATGTATTGCAAAATACTTTTATGAAAGCATGGAATGGGTTGGATGGTTTTCGGGGAGACTCACAGGTGTCGACCTGGCTTTACCGTATTGCAACTAATGAAACGCTTACTTTTCTGGCAAATAAAAAAATGCGGAATTCAAACTCTATCGACGATGTGGAAGAAGTGTTGCTTCAGAACCTGAGAGCCGATAGTTATTTTAATGGTACTGAAATTCAGCTTAAATTGCAGCAAGCTATTTTGACTTTGCCTGAAAAACAGCGGCTGGTTTTTAATATGAAGTATTTTGATGATATTACGTATGAGCAAATGGAAAATATCCTTGGAACTTCAGTTGGAGCATTGAAGGCATCTTATCATCATGCTGTAAAAAAGATTGAAAAGTTTTTTAGCGAAGAAGAATAAAAATAAAAAGTCAACACTTAAGTAAAGGTCAAAATATAATGTCGTATTTTGTCCCGAAGTTATTTAAAACAAACGACAGTCGTTCTTTGAGATTCTGAAAACAGAGATAAGCATCAAGAGGTATCCAATTATACTTGATTCTAC
>Ga0208789_1000645_pt1 | contig 28856 bp, 25 predicted proteins | sample Methanotroph_Enr_FD_187368 | JGI IMG/M metagenome (GOLD analysis project Ga0208789, IMG submission 187368) | Enriched soil microbial communities from Old Woman Creek wetland in Ohio, USA - Methanotroph_Enrichment_5 (SPAdes) (version 2) | ecosystem: Environmental > Terrestrial > Soil > Wetlands...
AAGAAAATCAAGTATGAATGGCTACCGTGGCAAGCTTACGCCAATTTTGAAGTGCTCCGGAATGCCCTTCAGGATATTTTTCAAAACCTCGGCGGAAAATACCAAGTTAATTTTGTATGAGTACTTAGGACAACTTTACGGGAGTCGTGGTCTTGTCTTCAATTCATTTAAAGTTGAGCATCGCGTGATAAATATAAATTGAGTTGCGAATTTTTAACGAAAAACGTATTATGTTAGGTTCTTCAATAAGTATATAGCCCGTTTGAGGGTAATGTGAAAGTAATATGAAACCAGAAATTCATCCAGAATATAAGCAAATTACTGTGACTTGCGGTTGTGGTAATAAATTTGAGACCGGTTCTGTATTGGGTAAGGATTTGCAAGTTGAGGTTTGTTCTTCATGTCATCCTTTTTATACAGGAAAGCAACGCGTTGTTGATACGGCAGGGCGCGTCGATAAATTCCGTAAAAAATACGGTAAATAAGTTTTTGCGGATTTTCGCGTAGGTGTTTTAGGATCCTAGCATTAGCGTAAGAACGTTAGTTATACCGGAAAATGCAGAGAGTAAAAGTCGTTTAATAGTTTTTATTTTGCATGACAATCTATAAGGCAAAAAAGCCAGTACGACTAGTCGTACTGGCTTTTTTTATAGGGCTGGATTTTTGGGTAATGGTGCTTACTGCTACTGTTTGGGTTCGGTTTTAATGATGATTTCTTTTTATTGTGAGTGATGTGGTTGGGCTTGGATAGCGTGCTGGAAGGTAATGTGAGCTAAGTCAGTTGTGGATGTGGGGTCTGATTTTGTGTTAATGCTAGCATGTGAAATCTTAAATGGAATCTAATCCGGACAGTCCTTCGATAGACCAGTTGGCGAAATCAAGAGCTCCTTCGTCATTATCGCCGTTTTTGTAGTTGATGCGGCAGACATATTTTTTAGTGATTGTGCCTGTTGTGGTGCTGGTGATGTCAATTTCGGCATTGACGATAAATTGATAATTTCCTAGGCTCCAGGCGTTAAGGGGTTTTTCGGGGAAATTAATAGATACATCGGGACCAAGTTTGGATTTAATATGGTTATTGCAATGTGTAAAAGCGAGTCCGGTTAATGGTGTAGAGATAGGGGTTTGGCCTCCTTGGTCTTTGCTGTCAACAAGAAATAAATCTGATTGAATCACTTTGTAAACGAAAGGCATGACGAGCTCTTTTTGAATTAAAAGTAGGACTGCTAAGCTGACAATAAAAATTAAGATGGAGTATTTTTTCATGAGTTTAATATGGCTGAGATAAAAAGTAATTAAGCAGGATCAAAATTAATTTTAACAGGAATCAATATTTTAAGTGTAAAGGAATTTGATAGATAAAATCGGAATTCAATGAAATGTGTCAAGTGTTTGTTTTTGACTTGACAAGGCTAATTGAGCTGGTAGACTGACAGCTCACTAAATTGATTTGGTGGCACTTGGTGCTTGGTTTATTAAGTACGGGTGAGAAAAAGGAGTTGTAACTTATAGCCCCTGGCCATAATAAGTCAGGGATTTGATAATTTTTGGAGGTAGAAATGGCAGCTACAACTGAATCAGTGAGAGCTGATGCTGCGGAAGCACCGCTGTTAAATAAGAAAAATTTGATCCTGGGATCACTAGTATATGTAGTGTTCTATGCTTGGGTTCGTTGGTATGAAGGTATCTATGGCTGGTCAGCTGGTCTAGATTCATTTGCACCTGAATTTGAAACATATTGGATGAACTTTCTTTATATTGAGTTTGTTTTGGAAGTTGCAACTGCAGGTATTCTGTGGGGTTACATCTGGAAAACTCGTGATCGTAAAGTGATGTCAATCACACCAAGAGAAGAGTTAAGAAGACATTTTACTCATTGGACTTGGTTGGTAATGTATGCTTTCGCTATCTATTACGGCGCTAGCTACTTTACAGAGCAAGATGGAACATGGCATCAAACTATCGTTCGTGATACTGACTTCACGCCAAGTCATATTATCGAATTCTATTTGAGCTATCCAATCTACATCATTACTGGTGGCGCTTGCTTCTTATACGCAAAAACAAGACTTCCTACTTATCAGCAAGGTTTACACCTTCAGTATATGGTTGCGGTAGTTGGTCCTTTCATGATTCTGCCAAATGTTGGTTTGAACGAATGGGGTCACACTTTCTGGTTCATGGAAGAGTTGTTTGTTGCTCCTTTACACTACGGTTTCGTATTCTTCGGATGGGCTGCTTTAGGTGTAATGGGTGTTGTAAACACAGAAGTGCAAGCGATTGCTAAGCTTCTGAAAAAAGACTTAGCTTAATAAGTCTTTGGTTGTAATTACTATCTCCTCCTGCTGCTTCGCTTTTTTTCAGGGCGAAGCAGTTAAAGGTGAAGATGGTCATTAATAAAAATAATTTAAATCCTTTAGGAGGTAAGCTAATGAGCGCATCTCAATCAGCTGTACGTTCACGCGCTGAAGCAGTTAAAGTTTCACGCACGTTCGACTGGCTAATTCTGTTTACATTGTTCTTCGTTGTACTTGGTGGTTATCACATTCACTACATGTTAACTGGTGGTGACTGGGATTTCTGGACTGACTGGAAAGACAGACGCCTATGGGTAACCGTGGCTCCAATCGTTTCAATTACTTTCCCAGCAGCTGTTCAAGCTGTATTGTGGTGGCGTTACCGTCTGCCTTTCGGTGCGGTAGTTTGTATCTTAGGTCTTCTTTTAGGTGAGTGGATCAACAGATATATGAACTTCTGGGGTTGGACTTATTTCCCAGTAAACTTCTGCTTCCCTTCAAACCTGATGCCAGGTGCTATCGTTCTTGACGTAATCTTAATGCTGACAAACAGCATGACAGTCACAGCGGTACTTGGTGGTATGGCTTGGGGTCTGTTGTTCTACCCAGGTAACTGGCCAGTCATGGCTCCATTACATGTTCCTGTTGAATACAACGGCATGATGATGACATTGGCTGATTTACAAGGTTACCACTACGTAAGAACTGGTACACCTGAATATATCAGAATGGTTGAAAAAGGTACATTAAGAACTTTTGGTAAAGACGTTGCTCCAGTATCAGCATTCTTCTCTGCTTTCGTGAGTATCTTGATTTACTTCTTGTGGCATTTCTTCGGTAAATGGTTCGGTGGTACTTCATTCACCCAAAGTTCTTAAGAGCTTGGTTGTAGGAAATCACACAAAAAGACTAGTGTTAACAAATGAAAATAATACTGTTGATGCTAGATACTCTGAAAACTATAGATTCTCTATTATAGAGGAGGATATATGAAATTAATAAAAGACAAGGTTGCTAAATTATCCTTTGTCGCACTGCTGGTAACTGTTACAGCAGCGATGTTTTACGCACCAACTGCATCTGCTCATGGTGAAAAGTCGCAAGCTGCATTTATGCGGATGCGTACAATTCACTGGTTTGACTTGAACTGGTCAAAAGATACAGTGCCTGTTAACGATACTATGACAATTTCTGGTAAATTCCATGTTTTCGCAGGATGGCCTGAAACTGTTGATAAACCAGAAATCTCATTCTTGAACATTGGTATTCCAGGACCTGTATTTATTCGTCAAGGTTCATGGATCGGTGGTCAATTAGTTCCTCGTTCAGTTACTCTAGAGCTGGGTGAAACTTATGAGTTTAAAGTATTGTTAAAAGCGCGTCGTCCAGGCGACTGGCACGTACACACTATGATGAACGTTAAAGGCGGTGGTCCAATCATCGGTCCAGGTAAATGGGTAACTGTTACTGGTACTATGGGATCATTTGTTAACCCAGTTACTACGTTGCTAGGTGATACAATCAACCTGGAAACTTATAATCTGAGCAACACTTACTTCTGGCACGCTTTCTGGTATGCCTTAGGTTTGGCTTGGTTGGGATATTGGGCTCGTAAACCAATTTTCGTTCCACGTCTGATTGCTGTTGAAGCAGGAAAAGCGGATTCTTTGATCACTGCTGGTGACAAGAAAGTTGCTTTGGGTTTTGCAGTTGGTACTATTGCAATTGTTGCGTTCGGTATGAGCAGCACAAACGCAGCATATCCTGTAACAACTCCATTGCAAGCTGGTTTGTTACGCGGCATGAAACCAATTGAACTGCCAGCAAGAACTGTTAACGTTAAAGTTGAAGATGCAACTTACCGTGTACCAGGTCGTGCTATGCAAATGACACTGACTATCACTAACAATGGTGATTCTGCGGTTCGTTTGGGTGAGTTCAACACTGCTGGTGTTCGTTTCTTAGACTCTAAAGTTCATACTGATGAGACAGGCTATCCAGATGACTTGTTGGCTGAAGAAGGTTTGACTGTTAGTGATAACAGCCCAATCGCTCCAGGTACTTCAAGAACTGTGCAAGTTACTGCTTCTGACGCTGCTTGGGAAGTTTACCGTTTAGCTGACTTGATCTATGATCCAGACAGCCGTTTCGCTGGATTGTTATTCTTCTTTGATGAAGCAGGCAACCGTCAAATGGTTATGGTAGATGCACCATTAATTCCATCTTTCATCTAAATGAAATAATTAGCTGACAACGTTAGTTGTCAGTTAAGGAATTGAGACCCCCGTTACCAATAGGTATCGGGGGTTTTTTTTGCAAAATTGAAATTTAGGTTACTAAGAAGTGGTTTGGAAATTGATCTTTTCGCTCCTACTCCCGTCTGACTCAGAAATCGTATACTTTATGAGCTAGCGAAACTGCAAAGTGAAGGAGGGGAAATGATCCGCAGGTTACGCCTTAACATCTGGCGCCCCAAGACCGTGAGGCTTGGCTAAAACAGTATTATGGGTACCAAAAACATTGGCAACGCAGACGGCTTAGTCCTCAAAGCGAATTTGGGGTGGACAGAACTTGGCGGAGGTGTGCCGCCAGCAAAAAGTCCGTCGGCAAACATTGACACATTGGCTCGATAGCTATTTACACGGCGGTTTTGACGCGCTGCTCGCGCGGATTGCTAGAGTCCCCATAGGGCGCAAGCTTTTGTCCGGGCAACGACAACGCCTATTGCGCTATATCATGCTCTATAAAATGCCGGCCGATTATGGTATAGACGGCTACCAATGGACGGCTGGGCATGTCGGTACGGTTGTCGAACAAAAGTGGCACATCAAAGTGGGTTGTTCACGCCTATATCAATTGTTCGAGCAATGGGGCTTGTCGCTACAAAAACATATCGTGACTATGTCTCCGCTAACGCTCAGGAGCATGCCCAATTCATCGCCGACTTAAAAAAACAGCGCTACCCAGCGAAGGTAGCGTACTGATTGCCTTGGATGAATTCGCGTTACAAAGCACACCTTACACCCACTATGCATGGGCCGAAAAAACACCAAGCCTAAAATCTGGAGCGACGAGCGCCATCGGCAGAAACTCAACGGATTTTTGACCGTTGAAGTGCGTCGCGGCAGTACACGGGTTGACTTCAGGAAACAAAGCTCGACTGAAATGGTGGTAGGGGGTACAGACGGTCTTGATTTATCTACAAGAAGGGCTTCAGCCATTTAACTTTCTTGCTCGATAACGCCAAAATTCACGGCAAAAAATGGAAATGAGTGTGCATTAGTGGTTTACCGAAATCGCGCAACAGATGGAATTGCCGGCGTTTACCCTTAGCTTTTGGCATACGCCCAGCTATTCGCCAAGGCTCAATCCTGCCGAACATCTTATAAAGCGTCGCATAAGTTTTCGCGCTCAAATCTGGCGTATCAGCTGAATTCACGCTTTGCATTCGATGCACGAACTTTTGAGACGATTAATATCCATGAAGTGCGGTGAAACGGTTTATATCAAGTACCTTGTGCGTTAACCTTGCAAGAAAAAGCTGATCGTATAAGAAACCCAACTGGCACGAGGTTCGCCCATGAATGCTCAGCAAATGCGAAGGCTACTCGATTTTATAGCCCGTTCTAAAGTTAAACGGTTCTAGAGTGCGATGGGAATAAGATATTGAGGTGGTTGGATGTGTGCGGTGCTATGATGCCATGAGGTGCCAAAAAGCCATCGCCGAGAACATCATCGATAAAGGCGGCGATTACCATTGGTGCTTAAAGGCAGCCCAAGTAGTCTGCATGAGGGGGGGGGCGTCTGCATTTTGAACAGACCGCCCCTGCGTCGCTCGCCCTGATGACTCATGCTGAAAGTATTGATAAAGGTCATGGGCGCATCGAAGTCCGGCAGTGCTGGGTAAGTACTGATATTGACTGGCTTAGGGCGAATCGCCCGGAATGGAAAAATCTGAGCAGCATTGTCGCGATTGACAGTGAGCGGCTCGTGGGCGATACGACAACGCGGCGCTGAACATGATACGACAGGCCCAAAAGAAACGGGTGTCCGTCAAACGTGTGCGTAAAGTGGCCGGCTGGGATGATTCTGTTTTAACGGATATTTTGAACCAGATTTTTTAATGAAGTAGTCTCGAGGTTAAAGCTTGGCAAAGCGGACTGGCTAGCGAAAAAATTGTATGGGGGATTAAGAAGTTGAGAGTGAAATCGGAGTTATTCTTTTTAAAATCATAAGATTAGATAGAATCTGGGTATTATAATTGCAAGGCCGATTTATCTAGTCAATAATTGTTTAATGGCCAAAAATTAAAGTTTTTGGCCATTAAGGTAAGTCTTTCGCTGTAAAAATATAAAGAAGCTGTTAAATAATTAAAAAGGCTTTAATCGTGTTCAACAGTGACAACTTTTAAAGCGTTGGTGCCTCCTGGTATTCCTTCTAAGTCACCTTGAGTGATGATGAACGTGTCACCGTCCACGGCAACGCCACGTCTTTTTAGTTCGGCCATGATTGCCTTATTTACCTCGGTATGATCTCTAAGGTCATGTGTAAAAAGTACAGGGAAAACGCCGCGATACAGGGTGACTTTGCCTAGTGTTTCTTGCCGAGGACTAAGTGCAAAAATGGGAATGCCGGAGCTGATTCTGGACATCCATAATGTTGTAGAGCCTGATTCGGTTAACGCGGCAATGCCATGAATTTTGGTGTGGTTAGCCATGTACATGGCGGACATTGCAATAGCCTCATCGACGCGTTCAAACTGGAGTTCAACACGGTGCCTTGAGACACGGACTATCGGCTGTTTTTCCGCTTCAATACAAACTCGATGCATTGCTTCAATAGCTTTAACCGGATATTTTCCGGATGCTGTTTCTGCTGATAGCATGATGACATCGGTGCCATCGTAAACGGCATTGGCAACATCGAAAACTTCAGCGCGAGTAGGAATCGGGTTGTCGATCATTGATTCCATCATTTGTGTGGCGGTAATCGCGACTCGATTGAGTTCTCTGGTCCGTTTAATCAGCATTTTCTGCACGGCAGGCAGGTTGGCATCGCCAATTTCAACGCCAAGATCGCCGCGAGCCACCATGACGGCATCTGACGCCAGAATGATTTCGTCGATCACATCCAAGGCTTCGGCTCGTTCAACTTTAGATACGATACCGGCATGACAGCCCGCGGCAACCAACAGGCGGCGCGCTTCATGAAGATCTTCGGCGGTACGCGGGAATGAAATAGCAACATAGTCGCATTTCATTATCGCAATCGTCTTAATATCTTCCTTGTCCTTGTCGGTTAATGCGGCCGCCGAAAGGCCGCCGCCCAGCAAGTTGATGCCCTTGTTATTGGATAGATCGCCGCCAACGACAACTGTGCAGTTAACGCGCATATCTTTAACATTGACAACGTCAAGTACGATACGGCCGTCATCGAGCAGCAGCCTGCTGCCTGGCTTGACTTCTAAAGCTAATGGTTCGTAAGTAATGCCAACTTGAGTATTGTCACCGGCTGTGGGATCAAGGTTGATATCCAGTGCAAAATCCTGTCCCTCTTTTAAAAACACCTTGGTGTCTTTAAAGCGGGCAATACGGATTTTAGGGCCTTGCAAATCAGCTAAAATACCAACCAACCTGCCGGTTTTTTTGCTAAGTTCACGAACGGCGTTGGCTCTGTTGATGTGGTCTTGGGCGGAGCCATGTGAAAAGTTCATGCGAACAAAGTCAAGGCCTGCTGCAAACATACCCTCAAGTACGCCGGGTTTATCTGTAGCAGGGCCAAGCGTTGCTAAAATTTTGGTTCTTCTTAACATTGATGTAGGAAATCCGTTATTTTGCGTTAACTAAAGCAATTGTCGTATCCAACATACGGTTTGAGAAGCCCCATTCGTTGTCATACCAAGATAGGACTTTTACAAGATTGCCGTTCAGGACTTTGGTTAACGATGCTTCGTAAATTGACGATGCAGGATTATGGTTAAAGTCTGTTGAAACCAGAGGTAACGTGTTAATGTCCAGAATGCCTTTCAATGGGCCTTCGGATGCGGTCTTCAGAATTTGATCAACTTCTTCCTTGCTGGTTTTTTTGGCTGCTGTAAAAGTTAAATCAACGACAGAAACATTAATAGTTGGTACGCGCATTGCGAAACCGTCCAGTTTTCCGTTCAGTTCAGGCAATACCAAGCCGACAGCCGCAGCTGCGCCGGTTTTTGTAGGAATCATCGATTGGGTGGCTGAACGGGCGCGACGTAAATCGCTGTGGTAGACGTCAGTCAGGACTTGGTCATTAGTGTATGAGTGAATGGTTGTCATTAACCCATTTTCAAGGCCGATCACATCATGTAATGGCTTAACTAATGGCGCCAGGCAGTTAGTTGTGCATGACGCATTGGAAATAACGGTATCTGAGGCTTTCAGAACATCATGATTTACGCCGTAAACGATAGTAGCATCAACATCATTGCCGCCCGGTGCTGAAATAATAACTTTTTTTGCGCCGGCAGTAATATGAGCCGATGCTTTGGCTTTGCTGGTGAATAAGCCGGTGCATTCGTGAACTGCGTCAATGCCCAGCTCGCCCCATGGAAGTTTTGAAGGGTCTCTTTCTGAGAAAACCTTAATTTTATCGCCGTTGATAACGAGGTAGTCGCCGTCAACACTAACTTCGAAAGGAAATTTTCCATGCACTGAATCATATTTAGTCAGATGAGCATTGGTTGCTGCGTCGCCTAAATCATTGATTGCAACAATTTGAATTTCATTGGTACGGCCAGCTTCATATAATGCGCGAACGATATTACGTCCAATACGGCCATAACCATTGATTGCAACTTTAATTGGCATAGATATTCTCCAGAATGATGAAATGAAAACTTACAAAAACGGATAACCCTAAAGTTTCCGAGAATCCGACTAATTATATCAAAAATTAAGGTGATTAGTCTAATGACGTGAAAACGGTTGTTGTAAGTATAGTGTCGCTATATTTGCAAATGGTTAGGGTGGAATTTATGTTTGTTGCCTATGAGGAGGTTTACCCGAAGCAGGGCGGGCAGAAATAATAGGTGGTTAAATCCAAAGTCTGAGCCGAAGATTATGCGTATCACAACAGCAGGCATTGAAAGCACAGTTAAGGTTCGGTCGCGGCGATTTGGTGGTGCCTGTATTCGGTAAGTTGATTGTCATGTTTTCGGAATTATTTATGAGTTAGTACGTAATTTCGGTTAAACATTAAATTTATCTTCAATTCTTTGCTTGTAGTTTAAATAATGGATGGTTTGTAGTTGCTCAGGATTGCTGATACGGAATGCAGACAGGGGTAGGTCTATATCGGTAATATGAATCGGATAATTAATCTTGCCGTTCCTGAATTGGAGAATGTGTTGATACGCGGCGTAAAAGACTTGGTTGCCATGGTCTAATGAAGAGAACTCTTTTTCATTACAATAAATGGTATAGATAATGCCTTTATGAGTATTTTCACCGGTAATACGAAGGCTTAGTTCCTGGTTTGACGACGTAGCTTTCAGTTGTATCGGATTACAGGAAAAAATGCCGGCAGAACTTTTTGTTATTTCGCAATACTCGATAGTTAAGAGTGTTTCAAAAAGATTGCGGTTGAGTATCGACTCTAAAAAAATGGAATATTGCTTTAGTAAATGGCTAGGGTTCGATTTGACATGCTGTTGAGTGTACAAGGTGCCTTTTTCATCGACAATGTATACATTGATCACCGCCTTGCTTTCATAATAAAAAAGCTGAATCACTTGCGACCTGTTCAGCGAGTAAATAAGGTGAATAGGCGTATTTTCGAGAACGGCCTGGTCAAAATGAATGGTGCTAAATTGTTGTTGAGGGCTGGCTAATTCATTTAATAGCAGTTTTTTTGAACTTAGCTCTTTGTAAGTTAGGATCTTGTTTTTCGCCTGGAAAACATAAAACGAGGTGCCGCCAGGTAAAATATAACGTGGTGAGCGATTATGATGATGTTTGGCAAAAAGTTTAACCAAAGTGTTAAACACCGTTTCAACGCGAAGAATAATGCCTTTAGCTCGAGCCGGAGTGTGGCAAATAAATTTCACGTCACTCAGAGACAGCGGATTTTTGTTGTTATTAATGATATCCGTTAAGCAGTTGAATAGCCCTTCTATACCGTCATCCTGACTGGTTGTGATTTCGCCCCAGCTGGACAGCGAAATCCTGTTTACAGTTTGAATAAAACATTGGCGGCTCATGCCGTAGCTTAATGCGTCGGAACGCTCGCTCATGACGCACAGGCCGTCATCATCCGATATTCCCATATTGATAATAATCAGTGAATTCAGCTGAGCTTTAAGGGTTTGGTAAGTCTCAAGAGAGGGATCGTGATTAAAGTTCTGGGTTAAAAAAAGATTGATCTGGGTCAGCGTCGAATGCAGTTCTTCATTCGGCATTTTGAGGGAATGCGAACTGAATTGAAGCTGTAGCTGTTTGTAATAAAGTCCATTGATGATCAGCCAGCAAAGGATTTCAAGTAAAGTCCGGCATTTCTGTATAGGTTCAAAATCCGCAGCATTAGTCATTTGTACGTTTTTTAGGTACAAAGCCCAGCCGTCGTCGCCATCGGGTAAGTGGTTTTCTACGATAGACAATGCATTTTCTTTTGAGTGAACTTCCGAGCGTGTCGTAATAATTTCAATTTTTCCCGGCTTTTTTTCCAGAAACGCATGAAGCTTTCTGCCGATTAATTTCAAGTCATTGCTATTCGCCTGATTTTGGCTCACATGTTCTCTGGCAAAGCCCATGATCATGCGATAGCAATGGGTCAATTGCTGTACGATGACGGCATGTTCCGAGGTCGCTTTTTTTATATTCCAGAGTCGCTGATATTTAAGGTTGTCAATCGTGGATGGAGGCCAATTCCAGTTTTTAGCAACGGATTGCAGGTATTTCTCTCGGGCAGCTCTGGTCTGGGAGTCCATGGTATTATCAGATGAGCCCATTACTTTTAAATAAAAGCATTGGCGCGCCAAAGCCAATCTTCCGTGGCTGCGAGCTTTTTGTAGATATTTTTCGACTTTTTGGTAAATCAGCAAATACGGGTCGAGGTCGACCATCATAAAGTCTCCCTCATACACGGCTTTTTTTATGTCTTGGCATAGCCATTCGGTTTTGGGGTATTCGCTGGCATAACACTCCATTAATAATAGTTTTAATAATGACTTATGCGGAGAATGCAGCGCCTTATAAAGATGCCAAAGAGTCGCGCTGGTAAATTCTTCGGCCGGTACCGCATCGAAGCCGCCAAAATCGATCAGCTCATGCTCGGGAATAAACAGGTTATCGACTAAATGTCTGATATAGCCTGAGTAGTTGCTTTCTTCATGAGGAGGAACCAGCCACCATGCCGGACTTTTTCCGGCAATATAAATTGCCGTGCGGTAAAACTCTTCAAGCAACAGATAATGTTGGGTTTGGCCGCTGCTTTCCGTAGAAATCGGCGTATTTTCGCCGCGTAGAAATTGTCTGCTGTCCATTAGGAAAAAATGCACTTCCAGCCCTAGCGATGCGGCCCAATTCTCTATTGCACTGGCTTTTTTTTGCAGCTCATCAATAGCGCCGGGTAACAAGCCGGATTGATGGCATAACCAGATATCCATATCGCTGGTTTTGGAAAAGGCGATACTGCCAACGCTGCCCATTAAAAACAGGCCTTCAATAGGGTAAATATGCGAAGCGATGCGGGTATAGTTGAAGTTTTTCGCTAGCTGCTTGGCGGCATTTATGGTCTGGATGCCAGGATTATATTCAGGTATCCCAGCGGGCGTTGATGAAGAAATAAATCCCGGCAGCATCGGGAAATTACAATGGAAAAGCAACGGCAATAAATCTAAAAATACTTGCTGACGAGGCTGTAGAAATTCCTGAACACGTTGTTCGCGGAGCTGGTTCAAGCGCTTAAAGCGGTGCTTGATTGTTTGGAGGTCTTGTATGCTGATTTCTTCGCCGGGCGACCCTAAATGAATAGGGCGCTCTTGGTGTGGTTTGAACATGGTAAAAGCGTAATTTTTATACTGAAGTTATGCTTTGCCGGGCTGTTTTAATGGCAAGTCTGACCGTATCGGGAGCCGTGCCGCCGATGTGTTTACGTGCCGCGACCGAACCCTCCAATGTTAAATAATCAAAAACATCATCAGTAATCAAACCTGAAAAATGTTGTAACTCTGATAGGGACAGCTCCGATAAGTCACGTTGGCTTTCTAATCCCAAGCGGACTGCCAGCCCCACGACTTCATGGGCGTCACGAAAAGCCATGCCTTTACGTACCAAATAATCGGCAAGATCGGTAGCCGTGGCAAAGCCGCGTTTGGCCGAGTTGTACATATTGGCTTTTTTGGCTTCGATGTGCGGAACCATGTCAGCATAAGCCCGCAAGCAGTTGATTAGGGTATCGGCAGTATCGAACAGGGGTTCCTTATCTTCTTGATTGTCTTTGTTATACGCCAATGGCTGGCTTTTCATCAGCATCAGCAAAGAAACCAAGTGACCGGTTACCCGGCCCGATTTACCGCGCACCAGTTCGGGTACGTCGGGGTTTTTCTTTTGCGGCATAATCGAAGAGCCGGTGCAAAAAGCATCGGGCATTTCGATAAAGTCGAACTGGGCGCTGGACCACAAGATCAGCTCTTCGGAAAATCGGGATAAATGCATCATGATCAAGCTGCCGGCCGCTGCAAACTCAATCGCAAAATCGCGGTCGCTGACCGAGTCCAGCGAGTTGGCTGAAGGTCGGCTAAATCCAAGTAATTCAGCCGTCATATGGCGGTCTATCGGGTAACTGGTTCCGGCTAATGCCGCGGCTCCCAAGGGCATGACATTGATGCGTTTGCAGCAATCCTGCAATCTTTCGCGGTCACGGCTGAGCATTTCAAACCAGGCCATCAAGTGATGACCGAAAGTAATCGGTTGGGCGACCTGCAAATGGGTAAAGCCCGGCATGATGGTGTCGGCATGTTGTTCAGCCAAATCCAGAATAGCCGTTTGCAGGCGTGTCAACTGACCTAAAATTTGGTTGATTTCACTGCGCAGGTAAAGACGAATGTCCGTAGCCACCTGGTCATTGCGGGAACGTCCGGTATGCAGTTTTTTTCCGGCGATGCCGATTAAATCGGTCAGGCGGGCTTCAATGTTCATATGGACATCTTCCTGCTTGATCGACCAGACAAACTCGCCGTTAATGATTTCCTGGGAGATTTGGCCAAGGCCGCTAATAATAGCGTCGCGCTCCTGTTCGCTCAGAATGCCGCAAGAGCAAAGCATTTTGGCATGGGCAATTGAGCCTTCAATGTCCTGCTGTGCCATGCGTTGGTCAAAATCGACAGAAGCGGTGAATACCTCAACAAAGGCATCGGTGGCTTGGGCAAAACGGGCGCTGGAAAGTTTATCGGAGTTAACGTTGGACATGGTGGCTTGGCGAGTTGGCTTGAAATTATCGAATTATACAGCTAAAGCTTACGCTCCCGCTAACGCTGCTTGACTATATCCCGGCAAGCAATCCTACTTTGGCGCTGCATTCTTGCGAGCAAAACTTCTGCTCCCGGCTGTCGCCTTTTGCCCATATTCCTGTAGTAAGAATTTAAGTTCGACTAACCGTCATTAACTTACACGGGGTACAATAGGACAATTTATTGTTGAAAATGAATGGTGTTGTTTTGGCTGAAAAAATTATTCGTATCGCAACGCGTAAAAGCCCCTTAGCGTTATGGCAGGCAGAGCATGTGGCAGAACGGCTGGAGCGGACATTTCCGGGATGCCGGACTGAACTGGTTAAAATGACCACGCAAGGCGATAAGATACTTGATGCGCCTTTAGCTAAAATCGGCGGCAAAGGCTTGTTTGTTAAGGAATTGGAACAAGGTATGTTGGAAGGTTTAGCCGATATTGCCGTGCATTCGATGAAAGATGTGCCGGTAGAGTTTCCGGACGGCTTGCATCTGGCGGCTATTTTAACCCGCGAAGATCCGACCGATGCATTTGTCTCCAAGCATTATTCGACGTTACACGATTTGCCGGCCAATGCCAAAATCGGCACATCCAGTTTGCGCAGACAATGTCAGATTAAACAGTTTTACCCCGATGCTGAAATATTGTCGTTAAGGGGCAATGTCAATACACGTCTATCCAAACTGGATGCTGGAGAATACGATGCGATTATTCTGGCTTCAGCCGGCCTGAAAAGACTGGGCATGGCCGACCGTATTACTCAATGCCTGGATACCTCTGTCAGTTTGCCTGCAATCGGCCAAGGCGCCATAGGCATAGAATGCCGAAGTGACGATCAGCAAATCAATGAAATGTTGAGCGTATTACACGATAGTGAAACCGGACTGTGTGTGACGGCGGAAAGAGCGATGAATACGTGTTTGAATGGCGGTTGCCAAGTGCCGATTGCCGGCTTTGCGCAGTTACAAGGTGAGCAGCTATTTATACGCGGCTTGGTCGGTAGTCCCGATGGCAGCGTGATCTATCGGGCTGAACGGACAGGCGGCTTGTATGAGGCGGAAGCTCTCGGGAAAATGGTTGCCGAAGACTTGCTGGCCCAGGGCGCGGATAAAATTCTGCAAGCGCTGTTTCACTAAATATAAAAATGTAAGGCCGGAAGTTTTGAATAAAGTATTAAGCGGTGTGCGCGTTTTAGTGACGCGGCCTGAGCATCAGGCGGAGAACCTGAGCCGTTTAATTGAAGAGCGAGGCGGGATAGCCGTCAGGTTTCCCGCACTGGAGATTGTTGCAAAGGACGATGCCGATCGGATAAAAGATGCGTTGGAGAATCTGGACTTTTTCCAATGGGTGATTTTTATTAGCGCCAATGCAGTAAATTTTGCTCTACAGGCGAATGATGGCAAAATAGCCCGCACGAAATCCGTGCGTTTTGCCGCAGTAGGGCAGGCAACCGCACAAACCATGAGAATGGCCGGATTAAGAGTCGACTTAGTGCCTGAGAGTGGTTATAACAGCGAAGCATTGCTGGCAATGCCCCAGCTACAGCAAGTTGAGGGGCAGCGTTTTTTAATCGTTCGCGGTGAAGGCGGACGCGAGCAGCTGGCAACAACATTACGCAGCAGAGGCGCGGAAGTTAATTATCTGGAAGTATACAAAAGACTAATCCCCCGTATTGACAGCTCGCCAGTGGTCGAATTGCTTGCGCAACAGAGCCTGGACATCATTACCGTGACCAGTGCCGAAGCCTTGCAAAACTTGAAATTAATGCTGGATGAAAAAAATAATAAGCTATTGTCATTAATACCCCTGGTGGTAGTTAGCGATAGAATCAGGCGGCAAGCCTTCGAAATGGGGTTTAATCGAGTTACTGTAACGAGTAGTCCTATCGATACAGCAATTCTTGAGACAGTAATAACGTGTGTGACAGGGGAATAGAGTGGCCGAAGTGAGTGAACAACAAGAACAGAATGTGAGCGAGAATAATAAAGCTCACAAGTCGCGTAGCGGACTCTGGTTTGGCATCATTATGCTGCTCATTATTTTAAGTGTGGCAGGTGTCGGCTTTTATCTATTCCAGCAACTACGTTCTCAACAAGATAATTTAGGCGGTGAACTTAATAAAGGCGACATGCAGCTAATCGAATTGTCCAAACAGATTAGCGGCTATCAGGCGCAACTTGCAGCCATTCAATCCCAACTGGCAACCGTAGAAGCCGATGTGGCCGGGAAGGAATCCCACTTTACCAAAACCTTGGAAGACTTTTCCAAGTTACATAACGAAAAACTGGACACTACCCGGAACGAATTAAATACCACAATTACCCAGGTGCAACGTCAATTAGGCAAGACCCGCGGCGATTGGTTAATTGCCGATGCCGAATACCTGTTAAGCATAGCCAATCAACGCCTGTATTTAATGGGCGATGTCAATACCACCCGCGAAGCTCTGGAAGCGGCGGATCAACGTCTTAGAGAAAGCGGAGATGCCGGGGCGTTTAAGATACGCGAACAAATCGCCAAGGATATTACCGCTATCCGTAACGTTGCCGTTGCCGATATTGTCGGCATGTACGCCTCAATTCAATCACTTCAAGACCAAGTCGATAGTTTAACCTTGCTTTTGCCTTATACAGGAAAAACACTGACTCCGCCTAGACAGGCACCGGAACCGGCTAACAAGGAAGATCAAACCCTGCTTGATTCTGCCTTGGGACAATTGGAAGGTGTGGTGACGCTCAGACATACCGAACATCCGATCAAGGAAATATTAACCCCGGAAGAAGCCCAATTTATTCGTGAACAATTAAGAGTCAAACTGGAAATGGTTAAAATCGCCCTGGTTCAGCAAAACGAGCAGCTGTATCAATCCAGCTTGGCCGATGCAAAAAAATGGACCGAGCAAAATTTCGCCAAGAATGCAGAGACGGACAAGTTCGTTGCCGAACTGGACAAGTTTAATGCCATTAAAATCCGCAGCCACTTTCCTGACATCAGCCTGTCATTGAAAATGCTGAGAGACATTACCAAGTTAAGATTGGAGGCGGATAAAGCTTTACCGCCTACAGAGAAAACCAAACCCGAACAGGTCGAAAAACCTGTTGAGCCGGCAAAACCGGCAGAGTCAGTCAATCCTGCCGAATCAACAAAACCAACCGAGACAGCGCCGCCCGCTGAGCCCAAAAAACCGGTTGAAGCAGCACCTGCCGCACAATAATCCAGAGAGTACATAATGAAAAATATAATGTATTTTCTGGGTTCGCTCCTTGTTGCCGTCGCCACCGCTTTTTTTGTTTATAAATGGCTGGGAGGATTTGAGAATCCCGGCTATGTATTGATTGGTATCGGCTATTGGTCCCTTGAAACCTCGTTAATCGTTTTTGCGGTTGGCCTGATCATGGGATTTTTTGTGTTTTATATCTTCTTCAGATTCTTAGGCTGGCTGCTCAGATTGCCGGGCCAAATCAAGAATCGCGGCAAAAGCATTAAATTCAACCGTTCGCAAGAAGCCTTGATTGCAGGTTTGGTCGACTCCGCCGAAGGCAACTGGGAAAAAGCCGAAAAAGTATTAATCAAACACGCCTCGCATAGCGGCGCGCCGTTGATCCATTACCTGACCGCAGCAAGAGCCGCACAGTCCCGCGGCGCGTACGACAAAAGGGATGAATACCTAAAAAAAGCAGCCGATCAAGCGCCGGGTTCCGACGTAGCGATAGGCCTGACGCAAGCCGAATTGCATTTGTCGGAAAAACAATTCGAACAAGCCTTGGAAACACTGACACGCCTGCATTCGATCGACCCGACTCACGCCACCGTTTTAAAATTATTGCATCAAGCCTATCAACAAGCCGGCGATTGGGAAGGCGTCCGCAAATTGATTCCGTCATTGAACAACAATAAAGTGTTGATGGAAGCCGAGATAAAGCTGCTGGAGACCGAAGCATTCAGCAAATTATTAAAGCAGACGGCCGAGCGAGGCGATGCCGATGAAATTGAAGCATTGTGGTCGGAAATTCCCGATTACATAAGGAATATGAAAGGCGTTTCGGCTATTTATTTTGCCGCAATGATTGATGCAGGCGCGGGCGCAAAAGTCGAAGGCGGTTTGGCGCGAGCCTTATCAACAGCTTGGGATCATACGCTGGTTGTATTGTACGGCAATGTTCAGTCGATTGACGTCGCCAGACAGCTTGAAACCGCTGAGCAATGGTTGCCTATGCATCCGCGGGATGCGGTGTTCCTGACCGTGCTGGGCAAGTTGAGCATCAAACGCGGCGATAACCAAAAAGCGACAACCTACCTGACTAAAAGCCTATCGATAGAACCTACCGTTTCGGCTTATCAAATATTCGGCGATTTATTATCCGCACAAGGCGATAAAGACCGGGCCAGCGAGTGTTATAAGCAAGGTTTGGAGTTGGCGTCTAGTGAGCTTGTCAGCCGGATTGATTCAATATCCGGTTAGGTCTGAATCAGACTGACCTCGTGATAGCGCCGCCGGGCGCTTCCGGCATATTCGCTTTTTCATCTCTGGAGACATCATGAATTTTCATATTGAGTATGAGCGTGAAGACGACGGCCGTTGGTTGGCAGAGGTTCCCGAAATCCCCGGCGTATTAACTTATGGCGCAACTGCCGACGAGGCAATGGCTAAAGCTGAAATATTAGCTCTTCGCGCACTGGCCGAGCGCATCGAAACAGGGGAAAGTCGTCCCATGCCAATCAACATTGAACTTGTTGCGGCATGAGTCAATGGCCTTCGGCAAAGGCTAAGCGTGTTCTTGCTGCGCTGCTTAGCATTGGCTGGGAAATTAAGCGTCAATCAGGATCACATCGTACGTTAGGAATGCGCATAAAATAACTTAGTCAATTACTAAAGCCGTAATTTGAGGGGCGGCGGTATAGTTCCATTGCCTCAGGTGCTGATCAAATACAATGCGCATAGATTCTTTAAATCCTGCCGCCACTTTTCTGCCCGTTGCATAAACTTTATCAAAAATACAGGCAACCACTTTTAATCCCGCCGTTGTAGATGCTTTAGCTATCAACTCTTTTGCCAGTTGAAGGCTGGTTAAAACAGCCCCTGCAACGAGCGCGTCATATGTGGAAAAACGCGATGTTCAATAGGATTCCATTTAGAGGTGTATGGGGGATAATGAGCTATCCGAATCTCAACGCCAATCTCATCGGCCAAAGCCTGTAATTCTTGCTTGAAAATATAATGCCTGGACGAGTTGCTGCCGCCCCCATCCATCAACATTAAAATAGACGTTGCAGAGGCATAGTGCTGTTTTCCATAATGATTCCACCAATGGCGAAGCGAATCGCAAGCAAACTCAGCGGTGTCATGGCTGGTACCAATGCAGACATAGGCTTCATTACGTGCGATGTCATAAACAGCATGAGGAATAGCCACGCCTTCTGCCAGCGACGGGAAGTCGTGGTCGAGGACTTCAATGGCTTCAGTGGTATACAGTTTACCTTCACGGAACAAATGACCTATCAACTCTTTTTTCTTGGTGTCGACGCTGATCACAGGATACCCTTGAACCTCATAGGCGGCTTTCAATTCCGCGATGCGTTGGAACTGCGCATCACGGTTCACATGCCCTCCGGCAGACTTTTTTTTAACGCTTTACGTTTTACATAGCCGTGCGTTTTTAGTAATTTCCTGACGATATTGCGGCTCACTTTAAAGCCTTTTTCGCTCAGCAAGTTGGCAAGTTCGGCGCAGGTCAAATTCGTCCATTTGACTTTTTCATCCATCGGATCCCCCGCCGTATGGTCTTTCAATAGCAGCAAAAAAACTCATGAATATCCAGCTGTTTTTCCAGCAAAGGCGTGCGACCGCCTCCGGGTTTTCGACTACTGTTCCCGGTCAGCGTTTCGGCTTCACCAAGCTCGTTGATGCCTCGCAGAACCGTATCACGCGAACATCCGAAAAGTCGGGCAATGTAACTGATCCCTCCATGAGGCAGTTTTAAGGCTTCAACTCCGGCATATAAGCGCCTGCTTTTCTCGGGCAGGCGGCTATGTAACTCTTGCATTTGTGTTTCAATTTCTTTTGAATAAGGCTCAATCATTTTCGGGCTTAGAACAGACTTAACTTTTGCCTAAATTTATCCCAGTAATCTCCGGATTGTCGAAATTAATTTATGCTCATTCCTAAGTTATCATTGTAGTGCCCCGTTATATTGATCTTGTAGATAATGTTGAGCCTAGAATTGTAGCCAATCAATGCATAATACTCAAAACAGTCGGCCATGAAAAAGACTTGGAAACGTCCGGGTAAAATCATGACAGCGGGACAGGGGCTGCTGCCCCGTCCCGCTTGGGTTATTGGCGCAGGCGCTCAAGCATCAACGGAGTTGATTATAGTCATGCCGAATCGCTACGCTTAATAGGCAACCAAATTGTAAATGCCGCTCCTTCACCTGGCGTACTGTCTACAACAATCCTGCCTCCATGTTTGGTAATAATGCCGTAGGACGTCGATAGCCCTAAGCCGGTGCCTTTGCCGACCGGTTTAGTGGTAAAGAAGGGATCGAATATTTTTTCGATATTTTCAGGCGGTATTCCGTCGCCGTTATCGATAATCGAGATAGTAACCCAGTCATTTTCCCGGTGCGTTCGTAAAGTAATTTGTCCTTTTTCGCCTATTGCTTGCGCGGCATTAACCAACAGGTTAAGCAATACTTGGTTAATTTGATCGTATAGGCATTCAACCATCGGCACATCATCGTAATCCTTGATGACTTCCGCCTTGTGCTTAATCTCGTTCCAGACCAGGTTTAACGCGCTATCCAATGCCGTATTCAGGTTGACTTGCCGCCATTCGGCGTCTCCGGGATGCGAAAAATCGCGCAAATCCTGGACAATTTTGCGAACTCTCCCACTCCCATCGATTGACTCGCCTATCAATTCCACCACATCCTGACGCAAAAACAGTAAATCGATTTCCTGCTTGGTTTCGTCTATCCGTTTTAGCATATCGGCTGGCGCATTGGTTTCCAGCAAGGCATATTCGTCTATCAAGCGCAGTAAGGAGTCGACATAACTTTTTAGGATATTGAGATTTGAGCTGATAAAACCGATAGGATTATTAATTTCGTGAGCAACCCCGGCGGCCAAAAGCCCTATAGATACCAATTTTTCGGATTGTAATAGCTGGCCGCTCATCTCTTTCAAGCGTAAGTGTGCTGCTTCCATATCGTGAAGGCTGTGCCGGAGGCATTCCTCGCGCGCTTTAATCGCCTGGCGGGACTTAAATAAAGCCGTATGCGTGGCGACCCGCGCCAACACCTCTTCCGTCTGGAAAGGTTTGCAGATGTAATCGGCGCCGCCGGCATTAAAAGCGGCCAATTTATCTTCAATGTCGTTTAGGGCGCTAATGAAAATAACCGGAATTTCCCGAGTTCTGGGGTCGCTCTTGAGCTGCCGGCAAACTTCGTATCCATCCATACCCGGCATGCGAATATCCAGCAAGATAAGATCCGGTAAGTGCGAGGTAATCGATTTTAAGGCAATTTCCCCATTTATCGCCGGACGTACGTTGTAACCTCCCGATTGCAGAATCTCGCTCAAAATACGAAGATTATTCGGTAGATCATCCACAATCACGATATTACTACATGTATTGGGTAAGCTGTTCATCGGCGAGTCTTAATTTGAGAAAACGGATAACCTGATGATGGGCTGTTCGCCGGAAGCACGTAACTCGTAAAAGAATCCAGTAAATTCATATTTGCGCTGCCTCAGATATATGGTCATTTGGATGAGGGTAAATTTTATATAGCCAGGACTTTCGCTACCCTCCCGAATATCCAAATGCTTGGTCAGGTTGAAGCTGGTGTAGTTGATCAGCGTGAGATCTTGTTTCATGAGCACGCCTGTTAACATAACCTATTTGGCTAGGTTTGCGAAAGTCCTGGAGGTGAAAGAAATTTCAAAGGTATGGAGAAAAACCTCCGCTATGTGTTCAAAGCGTCATCAACAAAAATCACTGTAGCTGTTGAAGCTCCAGCCGTCGCAGTTTCGGCGCCAGTTTTGCGGTCGCGGCAACCACGGTCAGCGTCATCGCACCACCGAAAATGACCGACGGCACCAGACCCATCAAGCGTGCCGCAATACCCGATTCGAATGCGCCCAGTTCGTTGGACGAGCCGATAAAAATGCCGTTGATTGCGGAAACCCGGCCGCGCATGGCATCGGGTGTCGCCAATTGCAGGATGGTCGTGCGCATGACCACCGATACGCCATCGAAAGCACCGGAGAGTATTAATATCAGCCCGGCCGCCCAGAAATTTTTCGATAGGGCGAAGCCTATCATACAGAAGCCGAAGCCTGCCACGGCGCCCAGCAGCCAGCGTCCGGCGTGCAAATTGACCGGATAGCGGGCGAGAAATAGCCCTGTCATTACCGCGCCGATTGCCGGGGCTGCTCGAAGAATACCCAGTCCTTCGGGACCGTAATGAAAAACGTCGTGAATGAACGCAGGCAGCATCGAAACCGCGCCCCCGAACAGCACGGCGAACATATCCAGCGACTGAGCGCCCAAGATGATTTGGTTGCTGAATACGAAGCGCAGCCCTTCCGCGATGCTGGTGAAGATAGGCGCGCTTGCTGCCGGGGGAGGTTCTTGGACGCGTAGTGACAGCAGCGCCAATGCGGCAAGCAGGCACAGGCCGGCGGCAACACCATAAGCAGTGGTCTTGCCTGCCCATCCGACCAGGATGCCGCCTAACGCAGGTCCGGCCACGAGCCCGGACTGGAACACGGCGCTGCCGACGCCCGAAGCGCGGGCGTATTGATCGCGCGACAATATCAGGGCGAACATCGCGCTATACGATGGACCGATAAACGCGCGCGCCACTCCGGTAAAAGCGATAGCGCCGTAGATCCACAATGCAGGCTTGCCGCCTATCCAGCCTTCCGCCACTGCTGCCAGTGTCAATGCGGTGAGGAATAGCATCAGGCCGGCAAGCACGCCGAACAGTCGGCGGGAATGATGATCTACCGCATAGCCTGCAAACAGCGCGCAGCAGAAGTAGGGGATGACCTCGGCCAGTCCGATCAAACCCAATGCGAACGTGTCATGTGTCAGTTCGTAGATATGCCAGCCCACCACGATCGCCATTATTTGGTAGGCGAGAACGATTAGGAGGCGAAAGGATAACAGCCTGAAAAAAGGATTGGGTTTAACAGAAAATCGCATGAATATCCGATGATGAAAAGTGATCGGTCTTAATTAGGATAACAGAGCCAAAATAATGCTGTAGGAGCGGGCCATGCCCGCGATGGAAGACGCTCAACTCTGCAAGCGCTGCCCATATCGCGGACACGGCCCGCTCCTACGGGGTGTCGATGTGCTTTAATTTAATGGCAGCGGCGCAACGCGTAGGAACGAGATAAACAAACGGACGATAAATCAAAGCATTAAACAAACCGTGCCATTTTGTTTAATGTTAAATGCATCAAATCACCAAGCACAAATCTTAAAATCTTCACCTTCCCAACAAGCCTTTTCTTTTGAGGATCTTTTAGCCTCTCCCCAGCGTGAGCTAATCCCCTCCGCGGTTAAACCGCTTACTTCGGCAACTCCCGGTTCAACAATCGTTACATTGACCACGGCGATACTATCGATTAGCGGTTTGTTTTTGTCCGGGTTTGTTAGTGAGAATGACCCTTTGGGCGTATCCGGCGAAAACAAGCACGATCCCTTATAGGTGTCTACCTGGCATTTAACAACCCGGTCTGCCGCCATAGCTTGGCTACTTATCAATAACGATGCTGTTAGCATAGCGATTAGAATTTTCATTTTTCTGCTGTCCTCTACCGATTCAATTGAATTTGCCATTTGAATTACTGCCTCAAATCCTTAACAACCCGCACCACTTCATTATCATCGGCAATATTTTCGATACTAAACCCCAGCTTGCTCACCAGCGACAACATCGGTTTGTTGATAGCCAGCACCTCGCCTTCAAAGAACGACATACCCTTGGCTTTGGCGGTTTGCAACAAGGTTTTCATCAGCCGGGTGCCTATGCCCAATTGTTGGCAGTCGTCGGCAACGACCAGCGCAAATTCCACCGAATGGCCGTCCGGGTTGACCATGTAGCGACCTACGCCCAATTCATTCGGCATGTTTTTATCGTCGGTTACCGCAACAAAAGCCATTTCGCGGTCGTAATCGATTTGAGTGAAGCGCACCACCATCTCCGGCGTTAATTCCTGCAACGACTGCATAAACCGGAAATATTTAGTACGCTCGGATAAACGGTGGACAAAATCCTTTTCCATGCTCGCATCTTCAGGACGGATAGGCCTGATTGTAATATTGGCGCCGTTAGTGAGTTGATGATGCTGGATCAGTTCATGCGGATAAGGATGAATCGCCATGTGCGAATAAGGCGTGAGCTGATGCGAAGTTTGCGCTTTGATACGCGCATCAACCGCCATCACGCCGTGTTCATCGACAATCAACGGATTAATGTCCAATTCCAGAATCTCCGGCAACTCGCTGACCATGGCCGATACATTCAGCAATACATCCACCAGCGCTTGTTTATTGGCCGGCGGTAATTGACGGAATGCTTCCAGGTATTTGGCCGCCTTGGTTTTGGCGATCATTTGTTCAACCATATAAGCATTCAGCGGCGGCAGCGCGACCGCGTTGTCCTGCAAAATTTCCACCATCGTGCCGCCCAGGCCGACGCTGATCGCAGGGCCGAATACCGGGTCCCTGACCACGCCGATCATCAGTTCTCGGCCGCTGGCGGAACGGAACATCGGTTCAACGGTCATGCCGACTTCGGTAATTTCCGGATATTTTTGTTTAATGGCGGCTTCCATTTCCAGGAAGTTGTGCGAGATTTCCTGGACGCTGTTGATGTTAAGCCGCACCCCGCCAATATCGGATTTATGGCTGAATTCGGCCATATTGATTTTCAACACCACTGGAAAACGTAGCGTTTCCGCGGCAATCATCGCGTCTTTGGCGTTGGACACCTTGATGGTATGGTTAACCGGAATATGGAACGCGGCCAGAATGGCTTTGGATTCCTGCGCAGTTAACACTTGGCGGCCTTCCGACAGCACTCGTTCGACAATCAGGCGCGCGCCTGAAACATCGGGCGCCGCCAATTCATCGCTAGGCGAAGGGATCTGTTTCAGCAGGATTTGGTTCTGGGTATAGCTGGCCAGGAACGAAAACGCATCGACAGCAATTTCCGGCGTACTAAAGTGGGCGACTTTGCTGTTGTCGAAAAGATCGCGGCCTTGCTGAACCTTTGCGCCGCCGGTCCATGACGTCAATACCGGCTTTTTGCTGGTTCTTGCACCCTCAATGATGCATTCGGCGACCTGGGTCGGATTAGTCATCGCCTGAGGCGTCAAAATGACCAATATGCCGTCGATATTTTTATCTTTAAGGCAGATTTCCAATGCCTTCTGGTAACGCTCGGAGGTTGCATCGCCCAGAATATCGACCGGGTTGGCATGAGACCAATGTACCGGCAACACTTCGTTCAGCGCGGCAATACTGGCGGGACTCAGTTCCGCCATCTGTACGCCGACATCTTCCGCGCGGTCGGTGCTCATTACGCCGGGGCCGCCGGCATTGGTGATAATCGCCAAGCGGTCTTTTTTAACCGCATAATTATTGGCTAAAACGCGGGCCGCGGAAAACAATTCATTAATGCTGTAAACCCTGACTACACCGGCTCGGGCAATCGCCGCATCGAATACATTATCGCCGCCGACCATTGCGCCGGTATGCGACATTGCCGCCTTGCAGCCCGCTTCATGACGGCCTGACTTAATCAGAATCACCGGCTTTAACCGCGCCGCCGCTTTAAGGCCGCTCAAAAACCGGCGGGCATCGCGGATGCCTTCGACGTACATCAAAATGCCGGTGGTTTTGCTATCGGTCGCCAGATAATCCAGCACTTCGCCGAAATCAATATCCGCCGCGCCGCCCATCGATACCACCGTTGAAAAACCGATGTCCTGGGCTTTGGCCCAATCCAGAATCGCTGTACACACCGCGCCGGATTGGGATAGCAGCGCCAGACTGCCGTCCTTAATGGTGCCGTCGCCGAAAGTTGCATTAAGACATCCGTTGGGACGGGCAACGCCCAGGCAGTTCGGGCCGATAATGCGGATACTGTAGCGGTGGGCGATGTCCAGGACTTCCTGTTGCAGGCGTTTACCTTCAGCGCCCAATTCGCCAAAGCCCGCGCTGATAATAATGATCGAGGTAACGCCTTTGTCGCCGCATTGGCGCACCACTTCGGGAACGCTGGGCGCCGGTGTGGCGATTACCACCAGGTCGAGGTCTTCGGGAACGGCATTAAGATCGGGATAAGCTTTTAAACCTAACAGAGTTTCGCGTTTATGGTTGACCGGATAAAGCCCGCCCTTAAAGCCGGCCTCCTGCATGTTCAACAGCAGCCGGTAGCCTACGCTCTCCTCGCGTTCGGATGCACCAACGATAGCAACGGATTTGGGGGTGAAAAATCGGTTCAGATAATGAGGGCCCATTGATGCTCCAGAAATAAGGAAAAGAAAATACGTTTTGTAGCGCAAAATTCTAACATTGTCAGCCTGCCGGCCCGATTAAATTTTAGTGACATAGGCATAAGCCGGGCCATAAATTGATAAACTAGCGTTTTTGATGTCAGTTCTCATAATTGTTATACGAAATCTCAGAATTTTTGAAATAATGTATCTGTTAATTAGCATAGCTTTAACCGTGAAATGGATAGAGGGGAATAAATGACTGATGTTCTGATCTTAGGTCATAACGATTTGCACCTGCTTCATCGGCATTACATCAACATCACATGCGTTGATTCTGGTATGGCAGCTACCCAGGAAAACGGCAAGCCGAAGCGCTACAACTTCAGTGCCTTTATCGTAAAAGTCGAGGGTGTGACATTTCAATCACCAACAACGTTGGCGTCCCAAATGCCTGTGGAGGCGTTATGCCTATTGGCGAAATAATTTTTCTACCGAACGGACATCTAGAGCTTACGACTAGCGAGCACGGAAAATTAACCCTGTCTGAATGGAAGATTACACCGCTCAAACTAGAGAGCCTGCAGGACTACAAAGAGAACGGCAAAGTACACATTACTCTCACCGATCTCACGGTACTAGAAGACCCTGAGATCACCGAGATAACGGTAACGAACATAATTCCGGATGTCTTGGGAGCTTACTGTTTGGTCCAAGGGGGCTGGGTACCTCCCGGCTTCGGCATGATCAATAGCACCGTCTTTGCAGATAGAAACTTCATAAGCAAGCTGACAAGCAACTTTGAAGGCGACAAAGCAAAGAACACGGACTTGGCCAAATGGTTTAGTGATCTAAAGAACTTCAACTTCCAAATAGACATAATCCCTTTTGCAGTGGAAGGGAACAAGAAGCGGTTTCCCAGTAAGAATGAAGTTGTGGCCCAAATAAAAGAAGCGAGGGATAAACTTCAAGTCGCCGCACCCGGTATAGAGATCACCAAGTACCGCATACCTCTACAAGACTATGCTTGGAAGCTAGTGACTGGTCTGGAACCCTATATTCAGAAAAGAATGGACTTTCTTACGCAAGCAGCCCCGCTCATCAAACCTAGCAGCAAGAAAGAAATCATCCTCAAACGCTGGCAGTCAATTGCAGACATAGCCAAAGATCACGGCCTGAGTACCGACATTATTCATTTCGTAGCTCTTATATCAATATCTGCGCCACAAAAGAATTCGCCAGGCCTAGATATCCTCAAGATCAACCACCCTTACCCCCAAGAAAAGGCTTACAATGCGTGCTGTGATATCAGCCAGATGGAGCTATTAATAAACCTCCAGAGAATGAATCCATCCGGCAAATATGCAATCATCACAAGTGATTTAGGACTGGTCCGATTTGGCGGACTATTGAATGACCTGACTCACAAAACCTCGGATGACGATAACTTAACGTTATCGGCCAAAATTCAACCAGATCTAATTGGTAGTGATCCTGAACTTCACAAGGCATTTCGGAAACTAATCAGCGGCAACGCGTCGGTTGACTCATTAGAATAGCAAGGCCGCGTTCGCGTAGCGACCCGCCTTAATTAGTAAACTATGAGATTTAGTGAAAAACATATAACTAATTATGAGATTTTTGGCTGAATGCATTATTTCGTAATTTATTTATGCTATTGAAATATATTGTCTTATTTATATAATCAATTATGAGATACGACATTTGACTCGGCGGAAAGTATTTTGAAACATTTGATAACCCAATCGAGTAGAACGTGCCGCGCGCGCCTTCTGATCGTCGTGCTTTTTAGCTTAATGCTTAATCAAGCGGTATTTGCTCATAACGGAGTCGATCACAACAATAGTTGTTTCCTGAGCGTGGGCGATGCCCGATTGCGCATCAGCGGCTACCAGTTCCAGCCTGAGTTGGAAGGCAAACATTTTTGCCATTTTTTTCCCGAGCTTGGACAGATCGTACTGGCAGTGGAACCGTTGGCGGAGACCCATGAAAAGACCCAGGTCATACTGGAGTTGGCGGCATTGACGTCATGGCTAAATCCGGTCCAAGCTTTTACCGTAATTAAACAACAGCCAGGACAAGCTTTGGCTACCGGCCTTGCTTCAATTTCGGAAACCATTTCGCAGCGCGGTATTTACCGGTTGAGTATCACGTTACAGGATGCTTTTGGCGATCAACAGCGTCAGGATTTTGTGTTTTTGGTAGGTGTTCCGGTGACTAAAATGCTGGTGATGGTCGCCGGGTTATTGTTATTGGTGATCGGCTTTTGTGGTGTGAAGGGATTTAAGAAGCAGGGTGGGTAATCCTGTAAAAATCAGGTGCTTCACGAAAACCAAAAGAATGGTCCACGAAAAGCACGAAAGACACGAAAAAATAACCGAAAATCGTGCGTAGATTTTCGTGCTTTTCGTGTCTTTCGGAGCGCCGGGTACCCGGTCACTCTAGCAACCTGAGAGGTGGTTGTCATGTCAATTGTCGATTGGACATGTAGTTGCGGCCTGTCGTGTTCCCGGTAACGGGGCACGGGGAGCAAGGCCGGTCT
>Ga0208789_1000646_pt1 | contig 28844 bp, 23 predicted proteins | sample Methanotroph_Enr_FD_187368 | JGI IMG/M metagenome (GOLD analysis project Ga0208789, IMG submission 187368) | Enriched soil microbial communities from Old Woman Creek wetland in Ohio, USA - Methanotroph_Enrichment_5 (SPAdes) (version 2) | ecosystem: Environmental > Terrestrial > Soil > Wetlands...
ATCAATCTCGTCCTGTCGGGCTCTGCGGACCTCGCCGGGAATTCCAACTTCACCATCACGAATCTCGGGGGCCAGATGCTCTCGGACTACACCTGGGACCTCTATCAGAACGGCGTTTTCCTCACCAGCGGCCCCTTCAGGCTGACGGCCGCGGGGAGCTCCGGTGCGACCACGCAGATCTCGATCAATGGGCTGTACGGGAACATCACCGTCGACATCAAGGATGGAACGACGGCGAGCGCGGTCCAGATCGCCAGCTCCACCGTCTTCGTGGAGTTCCACCCCGGCGTGACGATCAAGCAGGCTGCGGGGCAGGCCGATCCCACGAGTTCGAGCCCCATCCTGTTCGACGTCGTCTTCGACGGCCCCGTCACCGGCTTCACGTCCAGCGACGTCGTGATCACCGGCATGGCTGGAACGCCTGGCGTGACGGTGACCGGCAGCGGAGCCAACTACCAGGTCGCGGTGACTGGCATGGCCCCTGGCGAGACCGTCACCGCCACCATCCCCGCCAACGTCGCGGTCAGCACCACGAGCGGATTCGGCAACCTCGCCTCCCGTACCGGGTACGACAACCACGTCACGTTCAACTAGGACGAAGCTCGCCGGCAACTGGACCTGAGGCCGGAGCCCTCCCGGCCGGGCCGGAGGTCGCGCTGCCCATGGAAGGAATCAGCACCCGGGTGCCGGAAGGGGGCGTCGCATCCGGCAAGGATTTCTCCCGGCTGACGGCGCCGGGCATACTGGCAACGGGAGGAACCCCATGCACTACCGGAAGCCCAGCGGCAGCGTCCTGGAGGCCATCGGCAACACGCCCCTGGTCCGGCTCCGCCGCGTCGTCGCGGATCTTCCGGCGGAGATCTTCGCCAAGCTGGAATTCATGAACCCCATGGGCAGCAGCAAGGACCGCATCGCCCGCTACATGATCGAGGCCGCGGAGAGGGACGGCCGGCTGAAGCCCGGCGACACCATCATCGAGAACTCCTCGGGCAACACCGCCATGGGCCTGGCCCTCCTGGCCATCCAGAAGGGCTACACGTTGAAGGCCGTGGTGCGGGACACCATCTCGAAGGAGAAGCTGAACCAGCTGCTGGCCCTGGGGGTGGACGTGGTGAAGGCGGACACGAGCCTGCCGCCGGAGCACCCCGACAGCTACAACCACCTGGCGGTCAAGCTGGCCCGGGAGACGCCCGGCTGCTACTTCCCCGACCAGCACGGCAACCGGGAGAACAACGCCGCACACTACCACGGCACCGGCCCCGAGGTCTGGGAACAGATGGAGGGCCGCATCGATGTCTTCGTGGCCGGCGCGGGCACCGGCGGCACCATCGGCGGCGCGGGCCGCTACCTGAAGGAGAAGGACCCGAAGATCCGCGTCATCGCCGTGGATCCCGTGGGCTCCGTGTTCTCGCCCCACTTCCGTGGCGAGAAGGACCCCAAGGCCGGCCCCTACAAGATCGAAGGGCTGGGCGACGAGTTCCTCATCCCCACCATGGAGTTCGAGCTCATCGACGACATGCTGCAGGTGAGCGACCGCCAGGCCTTCCACCACGCCCGGCGGCTGGTGCGAGAGGAGGGCATCCTGGGCGGCGGCTCCAGCGGCGCGGCCCTCTGGGCGGTGCGCGAGGTGGCCCGGCGGCTGCCGCCCCGGGACCAGCCGTATCGCATCGCCACCGTCTTCCCCGATGGCGCCGGCCGCTACCTCAGCAGCATCTTCAACGACGAGTGGCTGGCGGCCCAGGGCCTCCTCGAACCGGACGCCGGGGACTGACCATGTTCCAGGGCACCTACGTCGAGGCCATCCGCCAGGCGCTCCACGATGCGATGGAGGCCGACTCCCGCGTGTGCTGCCTGGGCGAGGACATCGGCGTCTACGGCGGGGCCTTCCGCGCCACGGAGGGCCTGCTGGACCGCTTCGGCGCCGACCGGGTGCTCGACACGCCCATCTCGGAGCAGGCCATCGCGGGCTCGGCCATCGGCCTGGCATTGATGGGCCAGCGGGCCGTGGCCGAATTCCAGTTCATGGACTTCGCCCTGCTGGCCTCGGACCTGATGGTGAACTTCGCCGCCAAGGCCCACTGGCGCTGGGGGGCCACCGTGCCCGTGGTGTTCCGCGGCCCCTCGGGCGGCGGCAACGGCGGCGGGCCCTTCCACAGCCAGAACCCCGAGGGCCACTTCCTGGGCAGCCCCGGCCTGAAGGTGGTGGCGCCCGGCACCGTCCGCGACGCCTACGCCCTGCTGCGGGCCTCCATCGACGATCCCGATCCCGTGCTCTTCCTGGAGCACAAGCACCTCTACCGGCGCCTCAGGGACCAGTGGGACGCCCCCCCCACCGCGCAGCTGGGGGAAGCCGCCCTGCGCCGGGACGGCGCCCGCGCCGCCATTCTCACCTACGGCGCCATCCAGCACGTCGCCTTGGAAGCCGTAGCCGACCTCGACGTGGCCGTGCTGGACCTCCGCACCCTCTGGCCCCTGGACGATGCCGCCGTCGAGGCCCTGGCGAAGCGCACGCATCGGGTGCTGGTGCTCACGGAGGCCAGCCGCACCTACGGCCCCGGTGCCGAATTGGCAGCCCGCATCCAGGAGGCCTGCTTCCCCTGGCTGGATGCGCCGGTGATGCGCCTGGGCGCGGCGGACACGCCCACCCCCGCGAGCCCGCCCCTGGAGGCCGCCTTCCTGCCCGGACCCGCCGCCATCCGCACCAACGTGGAACGGCTGCTGGCATGGTGAGGCCCGGTCCAGTCTGGCGGGTCCTCGCCCTGGCGGGACTCGCCAGCCTCGGTCTCGCCGCCCAGACCCTCACCCTCACCTTCGACGACGGCCCGAACCGGGTGCGGACCCCCCTGCTCTCTCCGGAGGCGCGGAACGCCGCGATCCTCAAGGCCCTCGGGGATGCCAAGGTGCAGGCCATCGTCTTCGCCAACGGCATCGACGGCGGGGACACTCCGGAGGGCCGGGCGGCCCTGGCCGCCTGGGGCCGGGCCGGGCACCGGGTGGGCAACCACACCTACTCGCACCTGCGCCTCGCCGACCTCGCCGCCTTCGTGGCGGACTTCCAGCGCTGCGACGCCCTGATCCGGGGCATCCCGGGCTACACGAAGCTGTTCCGCTTCCCCTACCTGAAGGAGGGCGCCACGCCCGAGGTCCGGGACGGCATGCGGAAGGCCCTGGCCGAGGCCGGCTACCGGAACGCCCACGTGACCATCCCCACCTTCGACTGGCTCATCGACGAACACCTGAGGACCCGGCTCAAGGCGAATCCCCAGGCCTCCCTGGAACCCTACCGGACCTACTACGTGGAGGACGTGCTGGACCAGGCGGACCGGGCCAGGGCCCTCGCCCTGAAGCTGACGGGCCGGGAGGTGGCGCACGCCATGCTGCTGCACCACTGCCTGCTGAACGCCCTCTTCCTGAGCGACCTCATCCGCGCCCTGCGGGCCAATGGCTGGACCCTCGTGGGGCCCCTGGAGGCCTATGCGGATCCCGTCTACCAGCAGGCGCCCCGGACCCTGGACACGGGCACCAGCCTCCTGAGGACCCTCGCCGCGGAGCGGGGGCTCCTGCCCGGCCGCGCCGAGGGCCTGGAGGAGGCCTATGCCCGCGAGAAGGTACGGCTGCTGGAGGCGGGATTGTGATCCTCCTCCTCGCCCCGCCCGCCTTCGTGCAATCCGCTCCGCAGGACAACCTCCTCGTCCAGGGGCAGAAGGCCCTCCATGCGGGCCGTCCCCTGGAGGCCCGGCGGTTCCTGGAGGCCTGGCTGGCCACCCACCCGGACGACGCCGACGCCCGCGTGGCCGCCGGCTTCGCGGACCTGCGGCTGGACCGCGTGCGCGAGGCCGAGGCCCAGTTCCGGCGCGCCCTGGAGCGGGCGCCGGACTACACCGATGCGGCCTATGGCCTGGGTCTCTGCCTCCTCCGAGAAGGGCGCGACCGGGAGGGACGGACCGTCCTCGAATCCGCCCTGGCGAAGGAGCCCGCCCGCGCCGACCTCAAGGAGGCGGTGGCCCGGGCCCGCCTCCTGGCGCCCGATCCGCCGCCCCCGATGGCGGCCCTGGCGAGGCCCCGCAGCCTGCAGATGCCTGCCCGCATCGAAGGCCAGCGCTTCGAGGTGGCCGACGGCAAGGGAGGCTGGCGCCCCTTCTTCATCAAGGGCATCAATCTCGGCGCGGCGCTGCCGGGCCGGCATCCCAGCGAGTTCCCGGACAAGGCCACCTACGCGGCGTGGATCAGCGAGATGGCCGAGCTGGGCGTGAACGCGATCCGAGTCTACACCATCCACCCACCCGGCTTCTACGAGGCCCTGGCCGAGCACAATGCCAGGGCTGCCAAACCCATCTGGCTCATCCATGGCGTGTGGACCGAGCTGCCGCCCGGCGACGACTTCCGCGAGGAGGGCTGGTGGTCCCGGTGGCGGCTGGAGATGCGGCGGGTGGTGGACCTGATCCACGGCCGGGCCGACCTCCCGCCGGAACCGGGCCATGCCTCGGGCGCCTACCGCGCCGACGTGTCGAAGTGGACCCTGGCCATCATCCTGGGCCGCGAGTGGGAGCCCTTCAGCGTGGAGGCCTACAACGCCCGCCATCCGGGCCTCTCCGACTACGCCGGGCGGTTCCTCACGGTCAAGCAGGGCAATGCCACCGAGGTGTTCATGACGGTGGCCATGGACTACTTCCTGGACTACGAGTTCGACACGTACCACGCCCAGCGGCCCCTGGCCTACACCAACTGGCCCACGCTGGATCCCCTCGCGCACCCCACCGAGTCCACCAAGGACGAGGAGCTTGCCTGGCGCCGGAAGCTGGGCCTCCCCCTGGGCAAGGGCGAGATCCACGAATACGACAACGACGCGGTGGGCCTGGATCTGGAGAAGATGGAGACCCTGCCCGAGTGCCGGGCGGGGATCTTCGCCAGCTACCACGCCTACCCCTACTACCCGGATTTCATGAACCTCGATCCTGGCTACGCCAAGGGCGGGGACACCTATGCCGCCTACCTGCGCGACCTGGTGGCCCACCACCGCCGGCACCCCGTGGTCATCTCCGAGTTCGGCGTGCCCAGTTCGCGGCTGGTGGCCCACTGGCAGGCCCAGGGCATGACCCACGGGGGCCAGTCGGAGCGCGAGCAGGGCGAGCAGGATGCCCGCCTCTTCCGCGACATCCACGACTCGGGCTGCGCAGGGGGCATGCTCTTCGCGTGGATCGACGAGTGGTTCAAGAAGAACTGGCTGGTCATCGATTTCGAGGTGCCCCTCGACCGGAAGCCGCTCTGGTACAACGCGGAGGACGCGGAGGAGAACTACGGCCTCATCGCCTACCGGCCCGGATCGACCGGTCCTGCCATTCGTGTCGACGGCGAAGCGGACGACTGGGCCAAGGTGCCGGACTACCTCGCGGGCCCGGACCTGCGGCTCAAGGTCCTGGCCGATGAGGGCTGGCTGCACCTGGGGCTCTTCTTCAAGGGTCCCGTCCCCGATTGGGCGAAGGAAGGCTTCGCCGTGGGCATCGACACCCACGGCACGGACCTGGGCGATCACCGCCTCCCCTGGGGACTGGGGCTCCGTTCCCAGGCGGGCCTGGAGTTCATGGTGCGCTTCCAGGGCGAGCGGACCGCGATCTACACGGACGCCCCCTACGACCTCTTCACCCACCGGCTGGATCGGCCCTATCGCAGCGTGGACAACGAGGCCGGCACCTTCGTCATGCCCAGGACCGAGAGCAACCGCCCCCGCATTGGCCGCGACGGCACCCGCTTCCCGGGCCGCCGGCAGGAGATCGGCTGGCTCCGCCGGGGCACCCAGAACCGCGCCGATGCGGCCTTCGATTCCCGGGCCGAGTGGATGGAGGGTGACGCGGGTGGCGGCTGGAGCTTCCTCGAGGCCCGCCTTCCCTGGGGCCTGCTGAATGTCACCGATCCCAGCTCTCGGCGCGTGATCCGGGATACGGTCCCGCCCGGAGACGAGGTGGGTACGGTGGTGACGGACGGTTTCCGCCTCTGCCTGGTGCGTTTCCGCGCGGCGGGGCCCGGGTCCCTCACGCCCCTCGCCACACTGCCCGCGGCCCAGAATGGGCTTCTGCCCCTGCCGCCCCGCTTCGACTGGCCCACCTGGGAACGCCCCACCTTCCACCGCGTCCGCAAACAGTCATTCGACCTGGTCAAAGCCTGCCTCCACGGCCTCCCCGACTGAGGAACTTCCATGCTCCCGTTGACCCTGCCACCCGCGATCCAGGTCCCCGAGCCCCTGGGCGTGCTGCTCCAGCGGGCCCGGACGGCGCGGGATGCCGGCCGCCTGACGGAGGCCATCCAGGCCTACGACGCCATGCTGGCCCAGGTGCCGGACCACGAGACGGCCCTCCTGGAACGGGCGGAAACCCTGGGCTGGGCCGGCCGCTACGCCGAGGCCCGGGAGGGCTACCTCGCCTTCCGGAAGGATTTCCCCGCCCGGGCCCTTACCGCAGATCTGGCCCTGGCCCGGCTGGCCGCCTGGCAGGACCACACGGCGGAGTCCCTGGCGATCCTCGATCCCTGGTTGAAGCAGGAGCAGCGCCAGGCCCTGCTGGATGCCGCCACGTACCTGAGCTGGAGCGGGCGCCTGCCGGAGAGCCTGGTCCGCGTGCGTCGCTGGCTGCTCGCCCACCCCGAGGACCGGGAGGCCATCCTCCTGGAGGCCAGGGTGCTGGCCTGGGCCGGCCGGAATGCCGAGGCCCGGGAGGCCTACAGCCGGATCCTGAAGCAGACGCCCGGCGATCGCGAGGCCCTGACGGGACTGGCCCGACTCTCCCTGTGGGAGGGCGATGCGCCCGCGGCGCGGCAGATCCTGGACCGAATGCCGGCCGAGGTCCTGGCCCATCCTGAATCCCAGCTGCTGCTGGCCCAGGTGGAGGCCGCCGAAGGCCGCACCCGCTCGGCCCGCCGGCGGGCCGAGACCCTGTCCCGGGGGGGGCCGGCCCAGCGGGATGCCGAGGCGCTGCGAGACGATTTGGTCCGGGCCCAGGGCCCCTGGATCGAGCTGTCCGCCGATCGGACCGACACCAGCGAGGGGCTGCGGACCGAGAACCCAGGTCTCCGCGCCCGGGTGCCCCTGGGCGACGGGGCCCTGGACCTGGGCCTGGCCTCCCACCGGAGCGACTTCCAGGGCGCCCTGCGCGACCCCTCGGAGGCCACCCTGGGGCTCTCCTACCCGCTGGGGGGGCACCTCTCCGCCTCCGGCTCCCTCACGCGCATCTCCGACGCCGGAGGAGAGCCCGCCTGGGGCTATGCTCTGGGCCTGGGCTACGCACCCTTCCCCGGCCTGGACCTGAACCTGGCTCACGGACGAACCCTGGCCCTCTTCACGCCCCAGGCCGTGGCCCTGCGCACCGCCTTCGTCACCACCGACCTGGGCGGCACCTGGCGCTTCGGCCAGGGGCGGCATGCCCTCAGCGGCGGGCTGGGCCAAGCGGACGTGTCCTCCAGCCTGGGGGGGGCCGCCCAGACCTCCACCCGGCACAGCCACATGGCCTCCTACGAATACCGATTCCCCGTCACCGCCGTGGACCTTCGGGGCGGCCTGATGCTTCGTGGCTTCGGCTATGACCCGAGCCTGCCCCTGGGGTTCTTCAACCCCGGGAAATACCGCTGGAGCGGCGTCTTCGGCAGTGCTGCCTGGCGGCGCGGACGCATGCTGGAAATCGCCCTGGGCGCCCAGGCCGGGAACCAGACGGTGAACGGGGGCGCCGGCCAGTTCACCTGGTCCTACCGCCTCGGAATCACCTGGAGTCCGGCGCCCTGGCCCATCGACCTGTCCGCCTGGTGGAGCCAGAGCGTGGCCGGGCTGCCGGTGACCACTCCGGTCGATCCGAGTGCATACCGCGAGCACACCCTCGGCATGTCCCTCCGGTTCCGCGGGAAGCGCTGGATGTGGTGAAAGCCTTGCTAGACTTGCGCCATGAGTCGAGCCTGGCCTGAACACACGCGCATCCTGGTGGTGGAGGATGACCTTCCCACCGCCAGGATCATTCAGGCGCGCTTGGAGATGGAGGGGCTCGAGGTGCTGGTGGCCGGCAACGGCATCGAGGCCCTCGACCTGCTCCAGCGCGAGGACGTGAGCCTCATCACCACCGACCTCATGATGCCCGCCATGAACGGCTTCCGGCTGGTGCAGGAGGTGAGGGATCAGCCGCCGCCGAAGGGACGCATCCCGATCCTGCTCATCTCCAGCAACCAGAACGAGCAGGACATGGTGCGCTGCCTCGCTGCCGGGGCGGACGACTACATGACCAAGCCCATCTCCGCCCAGGTGCTGGTGGAGAGGCTCTGGCGGCTCTTCGAGCGGTCCCGCCGCGGGGGGTGATCATCCGCCCCGTGGATCTTCCCGAAGGCCTGTTGCTGCAGATCCTCCTCTGGGCCACCGTCATCCTCATCGGCCTTGTGGGGGCCCTCATCCTGTTCGGGGCAGCGATCCAGTTCCGTCGAGACCGGCAGAACCGGCATCGCATCGCATGCTTCAAGGACTGGGAAGTGCGGCTCGCGGAGCACCTGTTCCGCGGAGGCCACGAGCAGGGTCCCTTCGGGGAGATTCCGGACCCGGACCGCTGGCTCTTCCGCGGCTTCCTGTTCCGGTACCAGGCCACCCTGGCGGGCCGGGAGGCGGAGATCCTCCGGGACCTCTACCTGGACCTGGGCATCCATACCTCGCTTCCCGAGCGGCTCCAGAGCCGCCAGGCCCGGCGCCGGGCCGAGGCCGCCCGGGAGGTGGGCGCCTTCCACCTGACGGGCTTCTTCGCGTTGCTGCCTCCCCTGCTGCGGGACCCCGTGCCCTTCGTGGCCCACCGCGCGGCCCAGGCCCTGACCCGGAGCCAGGATCTCGCCTATGCGGGTCCCGTGATGGATTGGGTCCTGCGGGAGGACCGCTACCAGCGTGAGCGCCTCCTGAGGGTCCTGGAGGGCTTCGGACCGGACCTGCTCCCATGGCTGGATGCCCACCTGCCGGACCCCGGGACCGACCCCGAGCCCTGGATCATCTTCGCCCTCCTGGCCGGCTCCCGCCGGCACCGGGAGAGCCAACCCCGGCTCCTGGAGCTGCTGACCATCGCGCGGCTCGACCTGCAGGTCTCCGTCCTCAAGGCCCTGGCCGCCTTGGCTGATCCGACCACCTACGGGCGGGTGCTGCCCCTGGCCGGACACGGGGCATGGGAGATCCGGGCTCAGGCCGCTCGCGCCCTGGGGGTGCTGGGGGGTCCCGAGGCCATCCCCGACCTCCTGAGGCTTGCGGGAGACCCGGTCTACGAGGTGCGGCGCAATGCCGCCCAGGGTCTCGCCGACCTGGGTCATGCAGGGGCCGCGGCGCTCGGTTGGCTTGCGGAAGATCCCACCGCCGATCCCTTCGCCCGGGACATGGCCCAGGAACGGCTGGAGTGGGCAGACGAGCGGGGGCACCTGTGAACGCCGGCCCGTTGACCGGCGCGATGCTGCGCTTCCTCGCCGCCTTCGCGGAGTGGGGCATCCTGCTCTATTTCCTCGCCCTCCACCTGACGAACCTCGCGCTGATCCTCCGAGCCTTCGTCTCCATCCGGCGCTACCTGGACGAAGCGGAGACGGACCGCCTGGACACGGCCTTCGAGACCAGCCACTCCAAGCCCATGACCCTGATCTGCCCCGCCTACAACGAGGAGGCGGGAGTCGTCGCGAGCGTGAACAGCCTCATCAGCCTCCGCTATCCGGAGTTCCAGGTGGTGGTCGTCAACGACGGCAGCACCGACGCCACCCTGGAGCGCCTGGTCACCGCCTTCCGGCTGAAACCCAGCCACCGGGTGCTTCGCCAGCTCCTGCCGACGAGCGAGGTCCGCGGCATCTACGAGAGCGCCTACGTGCCGAACCTGATGGTGGTGGACAAGGTGAACGGCGGCAAGGCCGACGCCCTCAACTGCGGCATCAACCTCGCCCGCTACCCGCTGGTCTGCTGCATGGACGGCGACAGCCTGCTGGAGAACGATTCCCTGCTCCGCATCGCCCGGCCCTTCATGGACCGGCCGGACCTGGTGGCCTCCGGCGGCGTCATCCGCCCCTTGAACGGCTGCCGGGTCACGCCCATGGGCATCCGCGGCATCTTCCTGCCCGCCTCCTGGCTGGCGCGCTTCCAGGTGGTGGAGTACCTGCGGGCCTTCCTCTTCGGCCGCGTGGGCCTGGCCTCCCTGGACACGATCTTCATCGTGAGCGGCGCCTTCGGGGTCTTCCGGCGGGATGTGCTGGTGAAGGCCGGGGGCTTCGACACGACCACCGTCGGCGAGGATTTCGAGCTGGTGGTGCGCCTGCACCGCCGCCAGCGGGAATGGCGGACCCCGTACCACATCACCCTCGTACCCGATCCCATCTGCTGGACCGAGGTGCCCGAGGACGTGAAGACCCTCGGCCGCCAGCGCAACCGCTGGCATCGGGGCCTCTGGGAGGCCCTCTGGAAGCACCGGAGGATGTGGTTCAACCCCGCCTACGGCCGGGTGGGGCTCTTCTCCATGCCCTACTTCCTGCTCTTCGAGGCCCTGGCACCGGTGATCGAGACCGGGGGCTACCTGCTCTTCGCCTGGTCGGTGTGGCGCCATGCCCTCAGCACGCCCTTCGCCATCCTCTTCATCTACGTGGCCCTGCTGCTGGGCGTCCTGAACTCCGTGGTGTCCGTGCTCCTCCAGGAGATCACCGGCCACCGCTACCAGGGCCTGAAGGCCTTCAGCCTCCTGCTGCTCACCGCCGTCCTGGAGAACTTCGGTTACCGCCAGCTTACGGTCTGGTGGCGGCTCAGGGGCACCCTGGACTGGCTGCGGGGGAAGGACGGCTGGGGGCACATGCGTCGGAAGGGCCTCGGCCATGCGCCCCCGACGGGTCCAGAGGGAGCCGCCCCCCCGGCCCCTTGACGCCCCGGGAGGCCTCCTCCATCCTTGGGACTCCGGTTCTTTGGCAGTCCAAGAGCGATATCCAGAAAGGTGGAGGGACAAGGCCCTGTGAAACCTTGGCAACCAGCCGCGGAGCGATCCTCCGGGCAAGGTGCCAATTCCTGCCCCCGGGGAAACCCGTGGGAAAGATACCGAAGACCGTACCGGACTGACCCGAAACCCTGGATCCCGCTTGAGGAATGCCCCAGGCGATCCATGTCCCATTCCACCTTCCAGCAGGCCCTCGATGGCGGTGCATGCTTCCTCTTCGACGGAAGCACGCCCTCGGCCCTGTACGACCGGGGCATCTTCATCAACCGCAGCTTCGACGAGGCCAACCTCAAGTCGCCCGATCTGGTGCGCAGCATCCACGGGGAATTCCTGGCCGCCGGGGCCCAGGTGCTCACCACCAACACCTGGGGCGCCAACCGGCTGAAGCTGGCCGCCTACGGACTCGAAGGCCAGTTGGAGGCCATCAACCGCGCCGGGGTGGAGCTGGCCCACGAGGCGGTCCGACAAGCGCACACCGAGGCCTGGGTGGCCGGCTGCCTGGGCCCGCTGGGGGTGCGGATCGAGCCCTGGGGCCCCACCGCCTTCGAGGAGGCCCGGGCCATCTTCCGCGAGCAGGCCGAGGTGCTGCGGGAAGCCGGAGCCGAGCTCTTCGTGCTGGAGTCCTTCGAGGACCTGAACGAAATCCACCAGGCCATCCTGGCGGTGAAGGAGGTCGCCGACCTTCCCCTGGTGGCCATGATGAGCACCGACGAGGAGGGCCGGGCCCTCTTCGGCACCGAGCCCGAGTGGTTCATCCGCAAGCTGGACGAGTGGGGCGCGGACCTCGTCGGCACCAATGGCGGCAATGGCCCCGCCCCCCTGCTTCGGCTCCTGGAGCGCTTCCGCACCGCCACGGCCAAGCCCATCGTCCTCCAGCCCAACCCCGGCCTGCCCCGCCTGGTGGACGGCCGCCTGCTCTACATGGCCAGCCCCGAGTACCTGGGCGAGTTCGCCCGGAAGGCCCTGGCCGCCGGGGCCCGCGCCGTGGGCGGCTGCAGCGGCACCACGCCCGCGCATATCCGCGCCATGCGGGGGGCCTTCCGCCAGGCTCATGCCTTCGTCCAGCCAGCGGCGGGTGCGGGGCCAACCCCCCAGGAACATGCCCAGCCGGAGGTTCCCTTCGCCTTCCGCAGCCGCTTCAGCATGAAGCTGGCCCAGGGCGAGTTCATCCACACCGTCGAACTGGTGCCGCCCAAGGGCATGGAATACGACAAGCTTCTGGAGAAGACCAGGCAGTGCCGGGCCCTGGGCGTGGACGCCATCAACGTGCCCGACGGCCCCCGGGCCATGGCTCGCATGTCCGCCCTGGCCACGGCCCTCATCATCGAGCAACACGTGGGCCTGGAGACCATCCTCCATTACGCCTGCCGCGACCGGAACCTGCTGGGCATGCAGAGCGACCTGCTGGGCGCCGCGGGCCTGGGCCTGCGCAATCTCCTGGCCGTCACCGGCGACCCGCCGAAGCTGGGTCCCTACCCTCAGGCCACCGCCGTCTTCGACGTCGACGCCATCGGCCTCGTCAACATGCTCAAGCGCCTGAACACCGGCCTGGACTTGGGCGGCGCCGGCATCGGCAAGCCCACTTCCTTCAGCATCGGCGTGGGCGCCAACCCCGTGGCGCCCGACCTCGAACGGGAGCGGCACCGCTTCCGCCTCAAGGTGGAAGCCGGCGCCCAGTGGGCCATCACCCAGCCCGTCTTCGATGCGGAGAGCCTCTTCCGCTTCCTCGATTTCGCCCAGTCCCTGGAGGGCGGCGGCATCCCCGTCGTCGCCGGCATCTGGCCCCTCAAGAGCCTTCGCAACGCCGAATTCATGGCCAACGAGGTGCCCGGCGTCTCCATGCCGCCCTCCCTGCTCGCCCGCATGGCCCAACGCACCTCCGCCGAGGACCAGATCAAGGAGGGTCTGGACATCGCCCAGGAGATCATCGAGGCCATCCGTCCCCGCGTCCGTGGCCTTCAGCTCTCTGCGCCCTTCGGCCAGGTGGAGCTGGTGGCCCCCCTGCTGCCCAGACGGGAGGCCTGAATGCCGATCGGCTGCCGAATGACCCAAAGACCTGGCTGGTCGCGGAAGGCATGGAATATCGCAGAGGACGCGGAAGCAATCACAGACGCCTGGGATGAACCTCCCGTTTTTATTCCGTGCTTTCCGGCCTTCTTCCGCGCCTTCCGTGACCAGCGCCTTCCCCCTCGGCCAGAACGAACCCTGAGGTGTCCGTGAACGTGAAGGTCCACTTCCTCCTGGAGGATCTGCTGGTGGAGGCGCCGGCGGGCACGCCGCTGCAGCGCATCGCGGACGCGGCAGGCGCCGACATCACCTTCGGCTGTCGCACAGGCAGCTGCGGCACCTGCCGGGTCCGCATCGCCGCAGGGCTTGACCACTGCAGCGACTCCGGGTCCGAGGAGCGGGACTTCCTGAAGGGCCTCGGTGCCCCGCCCGACCAGCGACTCGCCTGCCAGGTGGTGGTGCAGGGCGACGTGGCCATCGAATACCTGGGGCTTTGAGATGACGACCCTCGACACCCTCCTCCGCGACAAGGTCCTGCTCCTCGACGGCGGCATGGGCACCCAGATCTTCGCCCGGAAGCCCACGGTGGAAGACTACGGCGGCGCGGCACTGGAGGGCTGCGTGGACCTGCTCACCGAGCGGCGGCCCCAGTGGATCCGCGACATCCACGAGAGCTACTTCCAGGCCGGGGCCGACGCGGTGGAGACCAACACCTTCGGGGCGAACCCGCTGGTGCTCGGTGATTTCGGTCTGGCGGACAAGGCCCACGGCCTGAACGTGCAGGCGGCCTCCCTTGCCAAGGAGGTCGCCCGCAGCTTCGACCGCCCCCGCTTCGTCATCGGCTCCGTGGGCCCCGGCACCAAGCTCATCACCCTGGGCCATGTGGCCTACGCCGACCTGCTGGCCTCGTACCGCGTCCAGATGGATGGCCTCCTGGAGGGCGGCGTAGATGCCATCCTCATCGAGACCTGCCAGGACCTGGGCCAGATCAAGGTGGCCGTGCGGGCCGCGAAGGAGGCCATGGCTGCCGCGAAGCGCAAGGTGCCTCTCTGGGTCCAGGCCACGGTGGAGACCACGGGCACCCTGCTGGTGGGGTCGGAAATCGCCGCCGTCCTCGCCAGCGTCGAGCCCCTGGGCCTCGACGTGCTGGGCCTCAACTGCGCCACGGGTCCCGACGAGATGCACGCCCACCTGCAGACCCTGGCCGAGTCCAGCCCCTTCCACCTCAGCTGCCTGCCCAACGCGGGCCTGCCCCTGAACGTGGGTGGCCAGGTGGTCTACCCCCTGGGACCGGAACTCTTCGCCCAGAAGGTGCTGCACGCGGCCTCCGAGTTCGGTCTGGCCATCCTAGGCGGCTGCTGCGGCACCACCCCGGATCACATCCGCGCCCTCGCTCCTTCCGTGGATCGCCTGTCGCCTCCGAAGCGGGTCCCGAGGCTGGAACGCAGCGCCGCCAGCCTCTATCAGGCCGTGACCCTGCGGCAGGAACCCGCCCCCCTCATCGTGGGCGAACGGACCAACGCGAACGGCTCGAAGAAGTTCCGCGACCTCCTGGCCGCCGAGGACTGGGACGGCCTCGTGGGCATCGCCCGGGAACAGCAGCGCGAGGGTGCCCACCTGCTGGACCTCTGTGTGGCCTACGTGGGCCGCGACGAGGTGCGGGACATGGACGCCCTGCTCAGCCGCCTCGTCACCCAGGTCACCCCGCCCCTCATGATCGACAGCACCGAGGTCCCGGTGATCGAGCGGGCCCTCCAGCTCGCACCCGGCAAGTGCGTGGTGAACTCCATCAACTTCGAGGATGGGGAGGGGAGGGCCCGGCAGATCCTCGACCTCTGCCGCACCTATGGCGCCGCGGTGGTGGGCCTCACCATCGACGAGCACGGCATGGCCAAAACCCGGGGCGAGAAGCTGGCCGTGGCGCGGCGCCTCCATGCCCTGGCGGTGGAGGAGTACAGCCTGGAGCCCGGCGATCTCATCCTGGATCCCCTCACCTTCACCCTGGGCAGCGGGGACGAGACCTTCCGCGGTTCCGCCATTGAGACCCTCGAGGCCATCCGGCTCATCAAGGCGGAGCTGCCGGGCGTGCGGACCCTGCTCGGCGTGAGCAACGTGAGCTTCGGCCTGAACCCTGCCTCGCGCCACGTGCTGAACGCCCTCATGCTCTACCACGCCGTGCGGCACGGCCTCGACCTGGCCATCTTCAACTCTTCGAAGGTGATCCCCGTCGCGAAGATCGATCCCGAGGACCGGCGGATCTTCGAGGACCTGATCTTCGACCGGCGCAGCGAGGGCTACGACCCCCTCAAGGCCATCCTGGCCCGCTTCAGCGATCGGAAGGCTGCCGTGGCCGAGGATCGCCGCGGCGACCTTCCCGTGCTGGAGCGCCTCCACCGCGACATCCTGGACGGCGAGAAGCAGGCCATCCTCGCGGACGTGGATGAGGCCCTGCGGAACCATGATCCGCTGAAGCTCATCAACGAGGTGCTGCTGGGCGCCATGAAGGTGGTGGGCGACCGCTTCGGTGCGGGCGAGATGCAGCTGCCCTTCGTGCTGGAGAGCGCCGAGGCCATGAAGGCCGCCATCCGGCGCATCGAGCCCCGCCTGCCGAAGGAGGCGGACTACCAGAAGGGCCGCATCCTCCTGGCCACGGTGAAGGGCGATGTCCACGACATCGGCAAGAACCTGGTGGACATCATCCTCAGCAACAACGGCTTCGAGGTGCGCAACCTGGGCATCAAGCAGCCCATCGAGGCCATCCTCAAGGCCCTGGCGGACTGGCCTGCAGACGCCATCGGGCTCTCGGGGCTGCTGGTGAAGTCCACCGTGGTCATGAAGGAGAATCTCCACTTCATGGAAGAGCAGGGCCACCGGATCCCCGTCATTCTGGGCGGTGCGGCCCTCACCCGCGACTACGTCGAAGGCGACTGCCGGCGGGCCTATCCTGGCGCCGTGTTCTACGCCGAGGACGCCTTCGAGGGGTTGCGGCAGATGCAGCAGATCGTGTCGGGAGAACCGCTCGCCGTGGCGCCCGTCCCGGCCGCGGATGCGGCTGGAGGTATCAAGATCCTTCATCGAGGTGGCGCCGCTGTTCCGCTGACGGAGGCGGGACAGAGCAGCTGGGTGCGGCACGACGACGCCCCGCCCGAGCCGCCCTTCTGGGGCGTGCGGGAGCTGGCGGAGGATGCGGCGGGGCTCTTCGAATTCCTCGACGAGTTCGCCCTGATCCGCAACCGCTGGGGCTTCAGTCAGGGCAGCCAGGACGACGCGGCCTTCGCGGCCGTGCTGCGGGAGAAGGCCCAGCCCCAGCTGGCGGCCTGGAAGGCGCGGCTGGCCGCGGAGCCGCTGCTGGTGCCGAAGGCCCGCTACGGCTACTTCCCCGTGCGGGCCGCGGGGGACGCGCTGCGCATCTACGATCCCGCCGAGCCGGATCGCGCTCTCGCAACGATCCCGTTCCCCCGCCAGACCACCGGGCGGCGCCTCTGCCTCTCGGACTTCTTCCGCGCCGACCGGACGGACGTCCTGGCCCTCCAGCTCGTCACCCTGGGCCAGGCCGCCGCGGACCATGCCAAGGGCCTCTACGAGGCCCACGCGTACGCCGACTACTTCGCCTTCCATGGCCTCGCCACGGAGCTGACGGAGGCCTACGCCGAGCTTCTCCACGCCCGCATCCGCCGGGAGCTGGGCATCGCCGCGAAGGACCTTCCAGGCCAGGCCCTCTTCGCCCAGGGCTACCAGGGTTCCCGCTACTCCTTCGGCTACCCCGCCTGCCCCGACCTCCAGGGCAATGGAGCGATCCTCGACCTGCTGCAGGGCCAATCCATCGGCGTGACCCTCACCGAAGCCTCCCAGATGGATCCCGAATACACCACCAGCGCCCTCGTGGCGTGGCATCCCCAGGCGCGATACTTCTCGACCTGACCGGCCCTGACGTTCCAGGAAGAGGGTTGCGTTCGGGAGGCCTCGACGTTACTGTTCTTCACCGGCCCTTCGGGGCCGTTCTCTTACGAGATCCTTGCCAGTTCCATAGCGAGTTATCCAGAAAGGTGGAGGGACGGGCCCTGTGAAACCTTGGCAACCTGCGAGAGCAAGGTGCCAATTCCTGCCGCGAGCAATCGTGGAGAGATGTCGAGCTGTGTCGAACTGACGCGGACGCCACGGGGCCCAATTCTTTGGGCCCCGTGGCGTTTTTCCATTCCTGGACTTGCTTGGACGGACAGGGCCTCGGCCTTCTCAACCTTCATCACCCAGGAGACGCCATGGGCGCCACCGCCACCCAGACCCCCCGCTTCGAGACCCTCGCCCTGCACGGGGGCCACACGCCCGACCAGGACACGCGCAGCCGTGCCGTGCCCATCTACCAGACCACCAGCTACGTGTTCGACTCCTCCGAGCATGGGGCCGCGCTCTTCAACCTGGAGACGCCGGGGAACATCTACACGCGGATCATGAACCCCACCACGGCCGTGCTGGAGCAGCGCGTTGCCCAGCTGGAGGGCGGCCTCGGGGCCCTGGCCGTGGCCTCGGGCCAGGCGGCCATCACCCTCGCGCTCACCACCCTGCTCCGGGGAGGCGACCACGTCGTGGCCGGAAACAACCTCTACGGGGGCACCTATACCCTGCTGAACCACACGCTGCGCCGACTGGGCGTGGGCACCACCTTCGTGGACAGCGGCGATCCCGCGGCCTTCCGCGCGGCCATCACGCCCGCCACCCGGGCCGTCTATCTGGAGGCCCTCGGCAATCCCAAGCTGGATGTGCCGGACTTCGAGGTGATCGCGGCCATCGCCCACGAGGCCGGCGTGCCCCTCATCGTGGACAACACGCTGCCCAGCCCCTACCTGCTGAACCCGCTCCGCCACGGCGCCGATATCGTCGTCCACAGCGCCACGAAGTACCTGGGCGGCCACGGGACGAGCATCGCCGGGGTGATCGTGGACGGCGGCAGCTTCGACTGGCGCGGCGGGAAGTTCCCCGAGTTCACCGAACCCTTCGCGCCCTACCACGGCGCGGTGCTGGCCGACCTGGCGGGTCCGGCGGCCTTCATCACCAAGGCCCGCATCGAGGGACTGCGCGACACCGGCGCAGCCCTGAGCCCCTTCAACGCTTTCCTCATCCTCCAGGGCATCGAGACCCTCCCCCTGCGCCTGGAGCGCCACGGCCAGAATGCCTTGGCCCTGGCCCGCTGGCTGGAAGCCCGCCCCGAGGTGGCCTGGGTGAACTACCCCGGCCTCGCCGATGCGCCGGGCCACGCCAACGCCACGCGGTTCTTCCGGCCGGGCGCGGGCTTCGGCGGCATCCTCACCTTCGGCGTGCGGGGCGGGCTGGAAGCCGGCAAGGCCGCCATCGACCGGGTGCAGCTGTTCTCCCGCCTGGCCAATGTGGGCGACGCCAAGAGCCTCATCATCCACCCCGCCAGCACCACCCACCAGCAGCTCAGCGCCGCCGAGCGGCTGGCCACCGGCGTGGGAGACGACCTCATCCGCCTCTCCGTGGGCCTGGAGCACCTGGACGATCTCATCGAGGATCTGGAGCAGGCCCTCGGAGGACGCCCGTGACCGTCATCGCCACCTCTCTTCCACCCGTACGGCTCGAGAACGGACACGCCCTGTCCATCGACATCGCCTGGCGCCGCATCGGCCATGGGCCCCTGCGGGTGCTCGTCGTCCACGCCCTCACCGGCGGCGTGTTCCCCGACGGCCCCAAGGGCTGGTGGGGGCCCCTCTTCGCGCCAGACGCCCCCCTGGCCGCTGACCGCGCCACCGTGTGGGCCCCCAACCTGCCGGGCTCCTGCTACGGCTCCACGGGGCCGCGGAAGGGCGAACCCTTCCCGGATCTCACGCCCCGCGACATGGCTGAGGCCCTAGCGGCCTGGATCGAGGCCGAGGATCTGCGGTTCGACGCAGCCCTCGGCGGCAGCCTGGGCGGCATGGTGATCCTGGAGCTGGCCCTGCGCCTGCCGGAGCGGATCGGCGCCCTGGGCGTCATCGGCACGGGCGGGCGCAGCGATGCCTGGCTGCTGGGCCAGAACCACGTCCAGCGCCGCATCCTCGAGGATCCCGCCATCCCGGACGACACGGCCATCGCCCTGGCCCGGCACGCGGCCATGCTCACCTTCCGCACGCCGGACAGCCTCAACGCGCGGTTCGCGGAGGGCGGCGTCCAGAGCTGGCTGGACCACCACGGCCGCGCCCTGGCCGAACGCTTCACCCGGGAGAGCTACCTGGCCCTGCTCAAGGCCTGGGACGCCCACGACCTGGGCCGGGGCCGCGGCGGGCTGACAGAGGCCCTGCGCCACCTGCGGACCCCCCTGCACCTCCTGGGCATCGACTCCGACCAGCTCTTCGTGCCGGCCCTCGTCCAGGAGCTGGCCGAGGCCGCCGGGGAGGCCGGCGCCGACGTCCGCCTGGACTGGCTGCACACCCCCCACGGCCACGACGCCTTCCTCATGGAGTGGGGCCAGGTGGCCGCGTGGCTGGACCGCCTGATCGAGGAGGCCACGCGATGACCCGGGTCCTGAAGTTCGGCGGCAGCTCCGTGGGCAGCGCCGCGGCTCTGCGGCGGGCCGCGGCCATCGTGCGCGAGGAACTTCCCGCGGGCGGCCTCGTGGTGGTGTCGGCCCTGAAGGGCACCACGGACCGCATCCTGGAGGCCGTGGCCGCGGCGAGCCGAGGTGACTTGCCCGCGGCCCAGGCGCAGCTCTCCGACCTCCGTGACCACCATGCCGCGGTGGCCACCGAACTGGGGCTGGGCGACACCGTACGCCCGGCCTGGGGCCCGCTCCTGGCCCGGTTGGACCAGCTGGTGACGGGCATGGCCCTCCTGGGCGAGGCTACGGCCCGGGGCCGCGACGCGGCCCTGGCGGCGGGGGAAACCCTCTCCGCCCACCTGGCGGCGGCCTGCTTCGGCGCCACCTTCCGTGACGTGCGGGAGGTGATGCGGACGGACGCCCGCTTCGGCAAGGCGCGGGTCCAGCTCCCGGCGCTGCGGGCCGCAGCGGAGCCCTGGCGGGAGGCGTTGTCGGACGGCGCCCTGTGGGTGACCCAGGGCTTCCTGGGCGCAGCCCCCGATGGCGCCACCACCACCCTCGGTCGCGGCGGCTCCGACACCAGCGCCGCGCTGCTGGGCGAGGCCCTCGGCGCCGGAGAGGTTCAGATCTGGACCGATGTGGATGGCGTCCTCACAGCCGACCCCAGTCTGGTCCGCGAGGCCCGCCCGATTCCCCGGATGAGCCTCAGCGAGGCCGAAGCGCTGAGCGCGTTCGGGGCCAAGGTGCTCCATGCCGATTCCCTGGCCCCGGGCAGCCGGGCGGGCTTCCGGCTGGTGGTGGCCAACACCCTGCGCCCCGGGGCCTCCCGCACGGAGATCCTCCCCACTCCGCCCCTGCGGGTGCCGGGCGAAGTGACCTCCGTGGCCTACAAGGAGGGGCTGAGCCTGCTCCGGTTCCCCGCCGCCGCGGGCCTCGAGCCGCCCCTGGAGGCCGCCCGGCGACTGGAGGAGGCCGGGGCCCTGCGCTTCGGCCTCGTCTCAAGTCCTGCGGGCACCCTGCTGGCCGTGCGCCCTGACACCCCGGCCGCCGCCGAGGTCCTGGTGGAACTGGAGGCGGCCGGCGTGGAGCGGGAGTCCGGCTGGGCCGTGGTGGCCCTGGTGGGTGAGGGCCTGCGGGCCGATCCTGTGGCCGCCCTGCGCCACCTGGCCGCCCTGGGCCACGAGTCCGTAGGGGGCCTGCTCACGGGCAGCAGCACCGTCTCCATCGCCTTCCTCGTTCCCGAATCCCGGCTGGGGGACCTGATCCCCCGCCTCCACGATCGCTGCGTCCTGCGCAGCCCGGAGCCTTCGCCATGCCGCTGAACCTCGCTTCCCAACGCATCCTCGTCACCGGCGGCAGCCGGGGCATCGGCGCCGCCACCGTGCGGCTGCTGACTGGCCTCGGCGCCCGGGTGGCCTTCACCTACCTGCACCAGGAGCAGGCTGCCCTGGACCTGCAGGCGGAACTGCAGGCCCAGGGCCGCACCGTGCTGGCCATCCGCGCGGACCAGCGCAGCCGGGCCGACGCCCAGGTGGCTGTGGCCGCGGTGGAGGCGGCCTGGGGCGGCCTGGACGCCTTCGTGGGCAACGCCGGCATCTGGGCCGCCACCCCCGCCGAGCTGGAGGACGAGGGCGTACTCCTCGACATCCTGGAGACCAACGTCACCGGGCTCTTCCGCTGGAACGCCGAAGTGATCCCGGCCCTGCGCCGGGCCGGGGGCGGATCCATCGTCCTCCTCAGCAGCACCGCCGGCCAGCGGGGCGAGGCGCGCCACGGCGCCTACGCCGCCAGCAAGGGGGCCGTCATCTCGCTGGTGAAGTCGCTGGCGCCGGAGCTGGGCCCCGACCGCATCCGCGTGAACGCCGTGGCCCCGGGCTGGGTGGACACGGACATGAGCGCCGCCGCCCTGCGCGCCGACACCGAGCAGCGGCGCCGCATCGAGGCCGCCTTCCCCCTGGGCCGCATCCCAGAGGCCGAGGACCTGGCGGGCCCGGTGGCTTTCCTTCTGAGCCCCTGGGCCGCCGCCATCACAGGCGAGGTGCTGAACGTGAACGGCGGGACGGTGCTCTGTGGATGATCCGGATTCAGCCCTGTCTCAGCAGCCAGGCGGCGAGGCGATTACGGAACCCCTCGGGATCCTCAAGGTCGGAGGCGCGCAGGCGAGCCGGATGTGCGGGATCGCCCACTACCAGGGGGGCCGCATCCAGGGCATTGGGCAGTCGCTGTCCATCGGGCAGGGACCAGAGGCCGCCGCGACACTCCTTGGCCGGCGGTGGCCCCGCCTTGCGGCGCTCGTTTCGACCATCCCAAGACATGGTCTTCTCCTTCAGAATCTAAAAGATAGGCATCCCGACACCCGATGCCAGCGTTCCCCCCTCCGTCTGGAGTCCCCATGGCCCGCAACATCCTCATCACCGGCGCCTCACGTGGCCTGGGCCGCGCCTGCGCCCTTCACCTCGCCGCCTCCGAGGGCGCACGGCTCCTGCTCCTGGGTCGGAACGAACCGGCACTGGACGAAACCGCCGAAGCCGTCCGTCGGGCCGGCGGCGCGGCCGAAGCCTTCGTGGCGGATGTGACCGATCGCACCCGCCTGGCCGAGATCGCCCGGGGCCTGGGCCCTCTGGACGGTCTCATCGCGGCCGCGGGCATCTCGGGCATGACACCCGTGGACCAGGAGGTCAACAGCGCGGGAGATCCCACGGATGCCTTCTTCGACGAGATCGTGGCCGCGGATCTCACGGGTCCCTGGAACACCGTGCGGGCCTTCCTGCCCCGCATGGGCCCCGGAGGGCGCATCGTGCTGGTGTCCAGCGTGCTGGGCCGCTTCGGCGTACCGGGCTATGGGGCCTACTGCGCCGCCAAGCACGGCGTTCACGGACTGGCCAAGGCCCTGGCGCTGGAACTGATCGGCAAGGGCATCGTGGTGAACGCGGTGGCGCCCGGCTGGGTGGACACGGACATGGCCCAGACCGGCATCCGCCAGATCGCCGCTGTCACCGGACAGAGTGAGGCCGAGTTCCGCGCCCAGGCCGAGGATGCCGTCCCCGTGAAGCGGTTCTTCCGCCCCGAGGAGATCGCCCATGGCATCGCCTGGCTGCTGGATCCTGCCAACACCATGCAGGTGGGCCAGTGCCTCAACCTGGATGGTGGCGTGGTGCAGGTGTAGGTGCTGGCGCCAGGTTCAGCCGAGGAACTGCTCCAGCAGATCCAGCGCCCCGCCGCCCTCCGGCAGGCTGCCCTGGGGGCTCAGCTTGTCCGGCAACTGCGGCAGCCGGTCCGCCCACCCACCCCATCAGACCCATGACCTCCGCCTCGGGAGGTGGACCCCAAACATCCCTCCCGGACTCGAACGGCGCCAGGGTTTCCCTGGGGATCCCAGGGCGCTGGGCCGATTCGTTGACCCCTCGCAGGTGCAGGCGTAAGGTGACTTCGCCCTCCCAACGACAGGAGCCATCATGATGCACCTGCTCTGCACCTGCCTCACGGACCTCGGGACAGGCGCCTTCGCCTGCAAGCGGTTCACAGCCTGATGGGCCCCATCCAGACCCTGGCGGCCGTTCTGGGCGTCTCCACCGTCTCCGGGATCAACCTCTACCTCACGGTGCTGCTCGTGGGCGCGGGGCAGCGCCTCGGCTGGATCCATGGCCTGCCGGCGGACCTGGCCATCCTCGGCCATCCCGTGGTGCTGACCGTGGCGGGCCTCCTCTTCCTGCTGGAATTCGCCGCGGACAAGATCCCCTTTGTCACGCCCATCTGGGACGGCCTCCACACCTTCATCCGTCCGGTGGGCGGCGCCCTGCTGGCCCTGGGAGCGGCGGGGGACCTGGACCCGATGGCCAAGGTCATCGCCGTGCTGGCGGGGGGCACCATCGCTCTCGGTGCCCACGGCAGCAAGATGGGCCTACGGCTCCTCGCCCACACCGCGCCGGAACCAGCCGGCCACAGCGTCCTCAGCCTGGCGGAGGATCTCGGCGTGATCGGGCTGCTGGCCCTCGCTTACAGCCACCCGGCCATCGCCCTGCCCGTGCTCGGGCTGATCCTGCTGGCCATCGCCTTCCTCTTGCCCCTGCTGCTGCGCGCCCTCATCTTCGTGCTTACCGGCTTCCGCGGGGCCCTGCGTTCCCTGGCCGGGCCGGGCCGCCCCGAGGAGATCCCGGACTGGGTGGATCTGAAGGCCCTGGAGTTGTCCTCTGCGGGCGCTCGGAGGGCCCTGCCCTGCTTCGCGCGGCGGGTGAAGCGAGTGCCCCGGTTCCACCGCGCCTTCCTGGTCGATGCGGAAGGCGTGTGGCACCTGGTCCACCACCGCTGGTTCCGCGCCCGCAACCTCGCCTTCGAGGGTGGCCCGGTGCGGATCTATCCGGGCTTGCTGTGGGACCGTGTCGTGTTCATGCGCAGGGGTCAACCCCAGGTCCTGCTGACGGGACGGGACTGGCGGCACGCCCTGCCCGCGGTTCCGGATCGCTGAGTCACCCGCCGGCGGAGGTCTGCCGGGATCGCCAGCGATAGGCCGCGTTGCCATCAGCACGACCCCGCCCTGCCACCCCAGCCTGTCAAGCCGACCGAACCCCCTGCCAGGGGAAATGGCGCCCGGGCCCCACGTCCTCCGGGATCGCGGTACGCTCATCCCCGCACCCGGAGGACGCCATGGCCCTGCTCGATTCCACCCGCAGCATCCTCGTCGTCATCGACTTCCAGGGAAAGCTGGTCCAGATGGTGCACCGCCCGGCGATGGTGCTGGCGACCACGCACCGGCTGCTGAAGCTGGCGGACCTCTTCTCGGTGCCGGTGGTGCTCACGGAGCAGTACCCGAAAGGCCTCGGCCCCACGGAGCCGGACCTCCGCGCCGCCTTCGACGGACTCGCCACACCGACCTACTTCCTGGAGAAGACCGCCTTCGGCTGCTGCGGGGACGCCGGCTTCGAGGGCATCCTGCGGAAGGCCCGGCCGGGCCTGCCACCGGAGAAGCGGCAGATCGTCGTGGCGGGCATCGAGGCCCATGTCTGCGTCATGCAGACCGTGCTGGAGCTGCTGGAGGCCGGGCACGACGTGCATGTCTGCTGGGATGCCGTCAGCGGCCGGGGCGAGGAGTACCGGAGGCACGCCCTGGAGCGCATGGCGGCCGCCGGGGCCACGATCTCGAACCACGAGTCCGTGGCCTTCGAGTGGGCCCGCCACAAGGACCACCCCGCCTTCAAGGCCGTGTCCGCCCTGTTCAAGGCGGGCCAGCCGGCCTGAGAGTGCCTAACGAAACCCCGACCGGGCCGCGAGAAAGCCAGGTGGGATGCATCGCAAGGAAGGGCCCGCAGGGCGATGCGGGACATCGTTCAAGGGCCATGACGCCGCGAGGCGCCCACCTGACTTTCTCCCTCCGGGCGGGGGCCGGCGGGCGTCGCGATGCCGCGTCACGCTCGTCGCGCGTAGTACCCGCTACGCATCTCCTCGCGTTCCTCGCCTCGCTCGCCCGGCGGCCCTCGCTCGGCCCTGTGGGGGTTTCGTTAGGCACTCTAGGGCTCAGCGCAGGGCCCGGGGCGGCGCGAAGACCCCGGGCGTGGCGGTCTGGAGCATCACGCTGGGCCCCTCATTGAGGAGGATGTCCGTCCGCCCGTCACCGTCCAGGTCCGCCAGGGCGAGGAAGTTCGAGGCGTAGGTCCCGTCGTAGGTCCCGCCGGGGACGAAGGCCCCGCGCTGCACCGCCGACTGCAGCAGGACCGACACACGGGAGGGCGTGGACAGGGACTGGTAGACCAGCGACACCACGGCGAGGTCGGGGAGGCCGTCGCCATTGAGGTCCCCGATGGCCACCTGGCGGGCTCCGTCGGCCACGGGCAGGGACGTGGCCGTGAATTGGCCCGGCTGGCGCTGCAGGAAGACCGTCACCGTGGCGCCGCCCCGGCCGCCGTCGGGTGCGTTCCCGGCGTTGGCCGCCACCAGATCCACCTGCCCGTCCCCATCCAGATCGGCCGCGGCGACTCCTTCCACGTGGAGACCCGCCGCCAGGAGCGTGGCCGCTGCGAAACCCCCGCCTGCCTTCTGCGGCAGGATCGCCACGCAGTCGTAGCCCGCCAGCACCAGATCCGGCCGGCCGTCGCCGTCCACGTCGGCCACCACGAGATCCCGATAGCCGTGGCCCGTGCCCACCGGCCAGGAGACTGGCGGCAGGAGGGCGCCGGGCTTGCCGGGCGCCTGGGCCAGCAGCAGGATGCGGCTGTTGGCCAGGACCCCGTCCGCCATGGCCACGTCCGCGAGGCCGTCCCCCGTGAAATCCGCCACGCCCGCCGCGTCGGCGGCCCCGCCGGTCCGCACCCAGACCGCCGGGAGGAAGCGGCCCGGCCGGCCCGGATCCTGGTGGAGGACCGACAACCCGCCGCTGTCCCCGATCCCGTTGGGCACCGGCGGCTCCGAGGAGGGGATCGTGGCCACGAGATCGGGCCGGCCGTCCCCATCCAGGTCCCCGGCGCAGAGGCCCCAGGGATCGGCAGCCACGGCGTACGAGGCCGGAGGGCCGAACCCGCCCCCAGCCAGGGCCGGGAACACGCGCACCTGGTCCGCATGGGAGCCGCCATCCACCAGGATCGCCGCCACCGCCACGTCCGGCCGGCCATCGCCATCGAGGTCCGTCGCCACCACCTTGCCCCAGACCCAGAACGGGGGGATCGTCACACTCCCGCCGCCGCCCCCGCAGGCCAGCGCCAGGAGCAGGGCCGCGGCCGGCAGCCGCGACCAGGGGGGAACCGAGTCCGCCGGGTGCGCCATGGCCACCTCCGGGTCCGCGGGGCGTCCGCCGGGAGGGATTCCCGGCACCGGACACGATGGCCCAATATACGGTTCACTGGAGTCCCATGCCCCGCATCCTCGGCCAGCCCGTCCCCGCCCTGTTCCCCGTCGCCGGGCCCGTCCGCGTCATGCTCTTCGGCGAGGCGCCGGGCCCCCGGGGCGCCGACCAGTCCGGCATCCCCTTCTGGGGCGATGGCGCCGGCATCGCCGTCTACCGGGCGCTGGCCGCCACCGGGCTGGCGGAGGTGCCCGAGGCCGCCTGGGAGGACTGGGACGGTGCCCGGCTCAAGGCCCGGGGCCTCGCCCCGGTGCTGCAGGGGACCGCCCTCAGCAACAGCTGGCCGGCCTGCCCCACCGGCGACGGCGAGCGCTTCCGGGCCCCTTCGGACCGGGAGCTGCGGAGCCGGCCCAACCTCGACCGCCTGGCCGGGGAACTGGCCCGGGCCGCCGCCACGCTGCCGCCCGACCAGCGCCTGTGCGTCCTCGCCTTCGGAACCCGGCCCCGCTGGATCCTGGAGCGCCTGCCGGACCTCGTGGCGGGCGTCCCGTCCTACGACCTGCACCCCCTGCCCCATCCCAGCGCCCAGGGCCTCCTCCAGGCCGCGCCGGACAAGGGGAAGGGCCTGCGCCTGGACGACCTCCGCGCAGCCTGGGAGACCCGGCTGCGGGAGCTCCTCCGCCCCACCCCCTGAACCCGTCCCATCGCCCCGGGAGCCCCATGCCCCGCACCGTCGCCTTCCTGCGCGCCATCAACGTGGGCGGACACGTGGTCCGCATGGAGACCCTCAGGGAGGTGTCCGAATCCCTGGGACTGCGGGGGGTGGAGACCTTCCTGGCCAGCGGGAACCTCGTTTTCGACGGAGCCGCGGCCGCTGGCCTGCGGGAGCGCCTGGAGGCCGCCCTCCGGGCCACCCTGGGCTACGACGTGGCCGTCTTCCTGCGCAGCGGATCGGAAGCGGCCGCCATCGCCCGCTGCCGCCCTTTTCCGGAGGCCGACCAGGCAGCGGCCGCCGCCGGGGCCTTCTGCGTGGGGTTCCTGGACGCGCCCCTGACGCCCGTGGCCGAGCGGGCCCTGATGGCCTTCCACACGGAGCTGGACGATTTCCGGGCCTCGGGTCGGGAGTTCTACTGGCTGTGCCGCGTGAAGCAGAGCGAATCCGCCTTCACGGCCGGCGCCTTCGAGAAGGCCACGGGCCTGCGCGCCACGCTGCGCGGCATGAACTCGCTGCGGCGGCTGGCGGAGCGCCTGGAGGGGACTCCCAACCAGGCCCCGGCGCGGAAGCCCCGCGGACGGTAGCAGGGGCCCGGGGCCAGCCCTTCACCTCCGGCCCGCTTCGTGGAATCCTGCGGTCCCCCTCCCCACCCCCTCACCAGGCGGACCCGACCATGGGCAAGACACGACTCGAGGCCTTCAGCGACGGCGTGATCGCCATCCTCATCACCATCATGGTGCTGGAGCTCCATGTCCCGCGGGGCGCCGAGTGGGCCGCCCTGCGCCCCCTGGTGCCGGTGATCCTAAGCTACGTGCTCAGCTTCGTGTACCTCGCCATCTACTGGAACAACCACCACCACATGCTCCACGTCGTGCAGAAGGTGGGGGGTGGCATCCTGTGGGCCAACCTCCACCTGCTCTTCTGGCTGTCCCTGGTGCCGTTCGTGACGGGCTGGATGGGGGAGAACCGCTTCGCCCCGGCCCCCACGGCCGCCTACGGCGTAATCCTGCTCATGGCCTCCCTGGCCTACTGGCTGCTCCAGCGCCTCATCATCGCCCGGCAGGGCCCCGGGTCGGTGCTGGCCGCCGCCGTGGGCCGGGACCTGAAGGGGAAGGCCTCGCCCATCCTGTACGCCCTGGCCATCCCCTCGGCCTTCCTGAGCCCGTGGATCGCCGGGGGCCTGTACGTGTTGGTGGCCCTGATGTGGCTGGTGCCGGACCGCCGGATCGAGCGGACCCTGGCCGGTTCCCAGGGAACCATCTGAAGTTCCGTCTCATCAGTGGGATCGATTCTTAACAATTCTTAACACCCCGAAGCCTAACCTTGCGACACCCCCATCCCTTATCCTGGGGGTTCCCATCAGGGATCTTTCACAGTCCGGAGGCCGCATGCCCCTCTCCCGTCGATATCTCCTGCCCTTGAGCGGGTTCCTGGCCCTGGCCCTGGTGGCGGGCGAGGCGCCGAAGCACGCGCCCCGGACCGCCCACGCGGCCCCCGCCGTCAAGGCCCCACCGGCCCCCGTGAAGGTGACCTCGGTGGAGGGCATCACGGAGTACCACCTGGCCAACGGACTGAAGGTCCTGCTGTTCCCCGACGCCAGCAAGCCCACCACGACCGTGAACATCACTTACCTCGTGGGTTCCCGAAACGAGAACTACGGCGAGACGGGCATGGCCCACCTGCTGGAACACCTCATGTTCAAGCCCTCCCGCAAGTTCAGCGGGAAGGACGGGCACCCCAACCCCGTGGAGGTGCTGAACAGCGTGGGCGCCCGCTTCAACGGGTCCACCTCGTACGACCGCACCAACTACTTCGTCACCTTCCCGGCGGGCGACGCCAACCTGGACAAGATCCTGGACCTGGAATCGG
>Ga0208789_1000647_pt1 | contig 28809 bp, 21 predicted proteins | sample Methanotroph_Enr_FD_187368 | JGI IMG/M metagenome (GOLD analysis project Ga0208789, IMG submission 187368) | Enriched soil microbial communities from Old Woman Creek wetland in Ohio, USA - Methanotroph_Enrichment_5 (SPAdes) (version 2) | ecosystem: Environmental > Terrestrial > Soil > Wetlands...
GTCGAGGACATCGTTTTCGGCGATGATTATACCTTCAACCTTTGAGGCGACACCGGCTTCGGCGCGGATAATTTCGACTTCGGGGGATTCGCCCATTTCAACAAAGCGTTTTGCGAGATTCAGCTGGGCGACGGCGAGATCGTATTCCTGCCGGCGGACTTCAAGGGCTTTTCTGGCGGCGTATAGGCGCCAGTAGAGGCGGTCGGCGATGGATACGACACGGATGATCTCAAGCTTTGTGAGCGACTTGGAGATGTCCAGTTCATATTTTGCGATGCGGATGGAATACGTGTTGAACTTTTTGCCGGCGTTGCGAAGGAGCGGCTGACTAAGAGAAAAAGCAAGGTCGGATTCGTATGTTGGATTGAGAAGTGAGAATTCGTTGTTTGTGTCTGTTTTGGAATCATTGAGGGTTACGGAGGCAATGCCGCCGGTTGTGAGCGGTTTCTGGATGCCGGCGCTGGCGGTGGTGTTGGTTACTTGAGAGCCTTCCAGGCGTGAGCCGACCGGGGTGTCAAATTTATTTTGCCTGACATCGGCGACGAAAGCGGCTTCGAATTTTGCTTCTTCGGCGCTTAGGGTTTGGCCAGCAATGGAGGGCGAGAGCAACTGGACCTTGAGGTCGAGGTTATTTTCGATGGTGTAGGCGCGGGCCTGTTCAAGAGTAAGGTTGAGTTCGTTTGGTTCGGGGCCGGTCATGGGTGCGGGCTTATTCGGCTCGCATGGATCGGCAGGCGTGAGCTTAAGGGTATCAATGGTCTGAAGCTGGGTGGGCGAGGGATTGATCTTATAAAAGCTTTCGACTGGTTTAAATTCATCGCAGCCTGAAATGGCAAAGGCGAGAGTTACGAGCGAGAACGAAAATAGTTTGTATATCATTTTATTCATGCCTGAGGGCCTCAATTGGGTCTAGCCTGGCGGCTTTGACCGCGGGGAAAAATCCGAAACACAAGCCGACTACTGCGGCAAAACCGAAGGAAAGCGCGATAGACCAGAACGGGATATATGTTTTGTTGAAATACGGAGTGGTCTGCATTATGCCGCGGATGATGAGTTCGCCAAGCAATATGCCAAGAAGACCGCCGAGGAGACAGAGTACGATCGCTTCGATGAGGAACTGCATGAGAATGGCGGAGCGGCGGGCGCCGACGGCTTTACGCAGGCCTATTTCGCGGGTGCGTTCGGAAACGGAGACGAGCATTATATTCATGATGCCGACACCGCCGACGATCAGCGATATGCTTACGACGCTTGCGGCGACGAGGGTGATCATGCCGGAAATCTGCGAGAATTTGTCTATGTAGCTTTTGACGGACTCCACCTGGAAGGTATCGGGTTCACCGGGTTTTAGGCCGCGGGTTTTGCGGAGAAAGAATTTCATTTCAGCCTGGGCTTCTTCGCTTAACTCGGTGGTTTTGGATTCGGCAAGGGCGTAGACCCAGGGGGTGGCGTTAATTTTAAGTCCTGTTCTGAAAGGTATGTAGACATCGAACCTGTCCTGGCCGCCGCCGCCGAGGACGGACATTTCCGGCCGTTTTTCGATGACGCCGATGATACGGTACTGGCGTGTGCCGACAGTGATGATCTCGCCGACACATTCTTTGGGGAGGTTTAGCTTATTGCGAAGCTCGATGCCGATGCGGCAGACAGGCAAGGCGCCCATATCATCTATTACGGTGAACATTCGGCCCTGAAGGGGCTGGCTTTTTTCGATCTGCTGGTATTCGGGTTCGACGCATCGGAGGCGTACGCCGTCGACGGACTTATCGGCATAGCGGACGTTTTGCGTTCCGAGCCAGCCGGCCAGACCTATTCGTTTGACCGAGGGGCAGTTTTCAAGAAGGCCTTCGAACTGCTTGGAACGAAACATGATAATAGTCCAAGAGGCGTTTTTCTTTGGGCCGGTGTTGGGCCATTCAGGCTGGATATAGATGTTATTGGTGCCGAATGTTTCGAGGTCTGAGAGAACTTTTGCCTTTAGGCCGCTAAGTACCGCGATAACGGTGATGACGGCGGCAACACCGATTACGATGCCGATGACGGTTAGGATAGATCGCATTTTGTTTGACCATATCTGGCCAAGGGCGAGCAGGACAGACTGGAACAGGAATCGTATGAATACAAGTGGCATTGCTAAGATGTTTTTCATATCTGTTCCTGCGAGGGGCGGGCATGATGGCCATTGAGGATGTCGGAGATGATCTGGCCATCTTTCATTTTGATGACGCGTTTTGCTCGGTCTGCGACGGCGTCTTCGTGGGTGACCATGACGATGGTCTGGCCCTGGCTGTGGAGCATATCGAAGAGATCAAGTATCTCATCGGTGGTTTTTGTGTCAAGATTGCCGGTGGGTTCATCGGCGAGTAGGATGCTTGGGCCGCAGATGAGGGCACGAGCGATAGCGACACGCTGTTTTTCGCCGCCGCTGAGCTGATTGGGACGATGTTTCATTCGTTCCTTGAGGCCGACGCGTTCGAGTGCTCCGATGGCTTTTGCCCTTCGACCGAGCCAGCCATTGTGGGCGTAAACGAGGGGGAGTTCGACATTGCGGACGGCGCTGATTTTGCCAAGGAGTTCGAAGGACTGGAACACAAAGCCGATTCGTTCGTTACGTATTTTGGCGAGAGAGGAATCTGTCATCTTGCTTATATCGAGGCCGTCGAGTTGGTAAAGGCCGGAGGTGGGCCTGTCGAGGCAGCCGAGTACGTTGAGGAGCGTGCTTTTGCCGGAGCCGCTTTTGCCCATAATGGCGAGGTATTCATTTGCTTTTATTTCGAGATTGATCGAGCGTAGGCCGTGTATGGATTCAGCGCCGAGCTTATACACTCTGCTGACATCCTGAAAACGGAGAACGACTTTTTCGGCGGGAGTTTGCGTATTATTTTGCATCTGGTGAATTATTTCGCTGATTTGGATTTTGAGTTTGCATCGGCGGTGACGGGTTTTATTTCTTCTTCCTTGAGCTTCTGGTCGTGAGCGATGCTTTCGAGCACCTTGTATGGGCCGGTGACAATCTTGTCAGTATCCTTAATACCAGCGGTGATGACCGTGTACTGGAGATCGCTGGCGGAGGTCTTGACGGGGGTTATGACGGCTTTGCCATCGACATACCGGAAAACGACAGTGGCGAAAGTTTTGGATTTATCAACGAGCGGGCTTTTCTTGATATCGGGCGGGAGCGAATCGACTTCCCTGCCGAGAACGGCCTGGCTGGGTACTTTGATGATGTCGGTGTGTTTTTTGACTTCAATGTCGACGTCCGCTGTGAGGCCGGAGAAGATGCGGTCCTTGTTGTCGTCGAGGAGGATCTCGACTTTGAAATATCGGCCGGAGCTTTGGCCCATGGACTGATCCATTTTAAGCGCGACGGTGTCGACGGTACCGATGCAATCATTGGAATCGAAGCCGGCAATGCGGATCTTTGCTTTCTGGCCTTTCTGTATCTTTGCGATATCGACTTCATCGACCTGGGCGGCTACGAGCATGCGGGAGAGATCGGCGACTTCCATTATGACCGTGCCGGGATTGTTCATTGTGCCGTAAATGACGACTTCACCGACTTCGGCATTGACCTGGGTTATGATGCCATCGATGGGTGTGGTGATGGTGGTATAAGTGAGGGCCTGGCCGGCGCGCTGGATGTGGGCTTCGTCGGCTTCGAGATTGTGCTGGATGACATCAAGATTTTTTCGTGAGGCTTCGAATTTGTGGACTGCGGAATCGTAATCGCTTTTGAGCTGATCGAAACGGGCCTGGGCCTGTTCATAGCTGGAGGCGGAGATATCTTTTGATTTGAGGAGTTCGGCTTTGCGGTTGAAATCGAGCTGGGCCTGAATAAGATTAGCTTTGGCGGCGGCGAGGGCATCTTCCTGGCCATTGAGGGATTCTTTTTCGACTTCAAGCTGGGAGGCGAGGGCTGCTTTGATGGCGGTGGCGGATCTGAGTTCGGTTTCAAGCTCGGTGGAATCAAGGCTTACGAGTACCGAAGGCGGTATGGGGGGATTTGCGTTTGGTTCGCCGCAGGTGACGCGCTCGCCCATTTTATATGGCAGGGCTATTATGCGAGCGGATACTTTCGCGCTGATAGTAACTTTTTTCTTGGGTTCGAGCGTGCCGGGGCAGGTGACGTATTCGACGAGTTCACCTCGGACGGGTTTTTCGAGATGCACGGCGGTTGCCGCCTTATCCGTGGAGTTTTTTTTCGTGAAAAATTTTACCGCGCCGAAGATGATTGCGAAAACAATGACGACGATGATACTTATTTTGATGAATTTACGCACAGTTGATCCTTATATATCCTAAAACTTGCCATTGCGAATGCGGCATTATTAATATAGACGAACATTAGCACGAAATTGTTACAAGTTTTTTACCATTTGCAAATATATTTGTGATTTATTCGCTTGAATGGTGTAAAAGTCAGTTCTTTTAATTTGAGTTTTGGGGCGGGTTGCTATATTTTTATCATCCGCATAGAAATGATACTTAAGTGATTAGCTGTATTGGAGTTATATGTCGGTATTGAATTTAGACCTGATGGTTGCGATCTCGCCGCTGGCGGTGCTTATCTATCTTATGACTAAGAAGCGGCCGGTGCCGGCGTTTGTGGCGCTGCCGGTGGTGGCGGCGGGGCTTTGGATTTTGAAGCTGACGTATTTCAAAGACCCGGCTATCGAAGTGAACGCGACGGTTATAGATGGGCTGCTTACGGCGCTTAAGCCGATCACTATTGTATGGGGAGCGATATTTCTTTTTAAGTCGATGGAACATTCGGGGGCGATGGGGACACTGCGGGAATGGCTAAACGGAATTACAACAAACCGGGTGGCGCAGGTGATGATCGTGGCGTGGTCTTTTTCATTTTTGATCGAGGGGTCGGCGGGGTTTGGTACTCCTGTGGCGATAGCGGCGCCGATACTGGTGGGGCTGGGGTTTGAGGCGGTGCCGGCAGTGATAGTGTGTTTAGTATTTAATTCGGTGCCGGTTACGTTTGGAGCGGTTGGGGTACCGATGTGGTTCGGGCTTGGGGAGGTGGGGCTTGGAGGGAAGGAACTGGTTGAGGTGGGTTTTGTGTGCGCGATGATAAATGCGACGGCCGCGCTGACAATAGGGGTGATCGGGATGCTTTTTGTTGCGACTGCGCGGGAGGTGAAGGCGAATATCGGGTTTATCGTATTGAGCATTGGTTTGTGTGTGGGGCCTTATTTGGGGGCAGCGTATTTCAATGTTGAATTCCCTTCGATAATCGGGGGGCTTTTCGGTACGGTATTGTCAGTGGTGCTTGCGCATTACGGGGTGGGGCTCGCTGGTGAGAAGGCGCACAAGCCTGGTATAGAAAAAAAGATCAGTCGCGGGAAGTTGGTGAAAGCGATGTTTCCGTTGTGGGCGACTGTGGGGATATTGCTTGTTACACGGATAGATGCGATGGGGCTAAAAGGGCTGCTAAATGCCGAAAGGCCGGTGTGGGGGGCGGTGATACCCTGGGTGGGTACGTTTACGATCAGTCCGGCGCTGTCTGTGACAATAAAGAATATCCTTGGGACGGCAACTACCTGGAATCATAAGTTCCTTTATATACCATTTATCATACCGTTTTTTGTAGTTGGTTTTGCGACGCTTGCGCTGTTGCGTGCGCCACGGCAGGAGTTCAAGGCGGCGTGGAGTCAATCGATACACCGGATGCGTCACCCGGTAATAGCTTTGCTTGGGACGCTTGTATTCGCGAAATTGTTTATGGCGGGGCCTAGTTCCTGCACGATGTTCATAGGCAAGGCACTGGCGCAGGCGGCAGGGAATTACTGGTATTATTTCGCGTGGGGGCTCGGTGCGCTGGGGTCATTTTTCGCGGGTTCGAACACGATCTCAAACCTGACGTTTGCGCCGATACAGATTTCCATAGCGGGTGCACTGGGGCTTAATAAAACGCTGGTGCTGGCACTTCAGTGTGCGGGCGGTGCAATGGGAAAAATGATCTGCATTCACGATATCGTGGCGGCGTGCTCTGTGATCGGGCTAAGCGGAGTTGAGGGTTTGATACTCAAGCGGACGATAATCCCGATGCTGGTATATGCTGCAATAGCAGCGGCATTGGTACCGCTGCTATTGCTGTATGTCAGATAGACCTTAGGAATAGGGATAGCGTATAGTAAGAGGGGAAATCCTAAGCTCGAAGCACGAAACAAATTACAAATCACAAGAATCAAATCTCAAATAAATTCGAAATATTCAAAAACAACCCCCAGGGCGAGCCTGGGGGCTAAACGGGTACTTGCTAATCCTACGAAGATCGTTCAGTTTTTGGTTTCGATCACTTTGACTGAGGTGATAATCACCGGTTCAACAGGCACATCGCCGTGGGGACCTTTATTTCCCGTTTTCACTTTGGCGATGGCATCAACTACTTCCATTCCCTTTATCACTTTTCCGAATACGGCATAGCCTGGGTTTGACTTGCCCTGATAATTAAGAAAATCATTGTTTTTCAAGTTGATAAAGAATTGGCCGGTTGCACTGTCGGGGTCATTGGTACGAGCCATGGCGAGGGTGCCGCGGTCGTTCTTTAGGCCGTTATTTGCCTCATTCTTAATGGGAGCATGGGTGGACTTCTGGTCCATCTCTTTTGTGAAACCACCGCCCTGGATCATGAAATCTGGTATGACGCGATGAAAAATAGTGCCGTCAAAGAATTTTTCATTGGCATACTTCACAAAGTTAGCCGCGGTGATAGGGGCGTTTTTGTTATCGACCTCGATAATTATGGTACCCTTTGATGTAACCATTTCGAGCTGAGTCTTTTCGGCTGCCTTTGCTGTGTTCGCGTCGGCCGCCTTTGCATTTGGATCTTTCTGAGTCATCGCTGGTTTCTCCTTGGGAGCATTTGGATCGTTGGCCGCTTGTACACCAATGCCTGCCGCACAAACCACAATACCCGCTAACAAAAGTTTAATTGTATTGGTTTTCATATAAATCCTTTCCTAAATTCTTGCCAATAATTTACGCGCATCCGCGACGAAAATCAATCCTTATGTATGCGGTGCGACATGGCTGAGGGGTCGAAGGCGTTGTTCATTGCGGTGTCGTAGGTTATCTCACCGGCCTGGTATAGGCCATAGATGGATTCGTCCATTGTATACAGGCCATTACGACCGCCGGTCTGGACGACATTGATGAGCAGGTGAAATTCCTTTTCACGAATATGGTTTTTGGCCGCGGGGTTAACAATAAGGAGCTCGGTCGCAAGTGTCTGGCCTTTTTTGTTAGCCTTGGGGAGGAGCCTTTGCGCGATAACACCCTGGAGGCTGTTTGCAAGCTGGGCAACGATCTGGGGCTGCTGGTCACCGGGAAAAATTGACACTATTCGTTCTACGGTCTGGGAGGTGTTGGGAGTGTGGCAGGTTGCGATTACGAGGTGGCCGGTTTCTGCGGCCATCAGGGCGGTGGCAGTGGTTTCATAATCGCGCATCTCGCCGACACAGATAACGTCGGGGTCCTGGCGGAGGACGTGGATGAGTGCACCGGAAAATGATCTTACGTCCGCATACAACTCCTGCTGGATGATGATCGCCTTTTTGCGTGAATGGACATATTCGACGGGGTCTTCGATCATGATTATCTTGCAGCGACGCTCGGAATTTATCAGGTCAACCATGTAGTTGAGGGTAGTTGTTTTGCCGCTGCCGGTCGGGCCGGTAACAAGGACAAGACCGCTGGTAAGACGGGTGAGGTCCTCGATCTGGGGCGGAAGGCCAAGGTTTTCCCTGGCTTTTATCTGGTTGGTGACGAGGCGGATAGCCATTTCGGGGTTGTTGGCGTGAAAATAGACCGCCACACGGAATCGGCCGAGCTTGGGATCGAATATAGAACAGCATAGCTGCCAATCTCGCTGAAAGGCCTTTTGCTGTTCCTCGTTGAGCAGTTCCATCGTGAGCCTGTTGGTATCTTCTCGCTTTAAGGGCGGGGCATCGGCCAGGATGATCTCGCCACTTATGCGGAACATCGGCGGAAGGCCCGCAACGAGGTGCACATCCGAAGCATCCGAACGACGAGCGAGACTGAGTATCGCGTATAGCTCTGCTGATAATGGCATAAAAAACTTTCTATATTATTATCTGGAAAATAACCGACTGAAGAATCCGCGTTTGCGGCATTTGCTAAGTTCATCTACTGCCCTGCTCCAGCCTGGTCGCAGGCCCAGGGCTTGTTCTATTGTCGCTTTTGCTTCGGGGCGGCCAAGGCGCGACTGGCAAATGCCAAGTTCAAGCCAGGCAAGCGAGGATGTTGGGAGGAGATCGACGGCTTTTGCGAGATGCTCGATTGCGCTTCTGTAATCGCCCGCTGCGGCCAGGAGTCTGCCGGCCCTGAGGCGGACGTATCCTGCATCTGGCCCAGCCATCGAAACAGCATTGCTTATACAAGTCTGGGCGATGTTGCTTTTTTTTCTAACGAGCACCTGTGCCCTGCCTAACCAGACTCGCCAGCCGGCGTTTTCACGTTCGATCGCCCTGTCGGAAAATGCGAAGGCCTGCTCCATCCTGGCATCGCACGCGGCGGCGACACCTTTGGCAGCTAAAAGTTCGGGATTGTCAGGAAAGAATTTTAGCGCCTTATCAGTCCAAAGCGTCGCTTCGGGGAATTCGCCCAGTTCGATAAGCATTTCGACCTGGCCGAGCCAGCCGCCCAGGAAAGTGGTGTCATATTCCACAGCGCGTGAAAAATTGCGAAGGGCTTGTTCGAAATCGCCGCCGAGCCAGAACTTCATGGCATTGGCATAACAGTAGGCCGCGTCACGGGGGGGTTCGCCTTGGGGCTGGGAAACTTTATCGAAACCGCCGGCGTTATTGGTCGCCTTGGGCGTGGATTTGCCGTCGTCTTCAAACTCAAGCTGCCCGAATCTTGTCATTGCAAACCTTTTATTAAACCTCTCCTGCTCAGCGGCAGCCAACGCACGAATACCCTTGCGGCCAAATCATTTGCATCCATAATACATATAGCCTGGGCATAATCAGCCACATTTTCGACATTTCTGCCGCTGATCGTGTAAGCACTGCTTACAAAATACCGGCCCGGAGGGATATTAAACGAAATATCCGCATTCCGCAACCATGACGGTACAGGATAGCTGTTAGGATCGAGCACCTGGCCGTTGATATAATATAGCTGGTTTTTTATACCAACCATGTCACCGCTCGAACCTATTACCTGCCCTACTGCTATCGATCGGCCCTGACGCCAAAAAGGCCTGTCACCCCTTCCGACGACATTCATATTCGCAAGCACCAGATTGCCATTTTGCACGTTCGGTTTGCCTTGCTCGATCCTCCTGCCAATAACGAGATCGCCAGTTTTTACTTTTTGCCCGCCAAAGTCCATAGCAGAAAAACCAGTTACATAATTATTAGTCGCCAGCCGCCATGTAAATACATATATTAACCCAAGTATCAGGCACACTACTACCATTGCCATCATGCGACGAACGATATCTTTTTCGACTTGCATATATGAGCAGCTCAGGGCCATCCACGCGTGCACGCCAACAGCCAGCCCGGCAAATAACATTCCTGCTGACATGCCGAAGAAAAATACCGCCGTGAGAACCAGCACGATCCATATACCCACAAGTATCATGGCATCGCGCCATTGCTTCTTTATGATGTGGCCCAGGCCGGGGATTATGGAAATGTAGATACCGAGGTACTCGTCATCAACAGCCCCCCTTGCCCACTGCGGTATCACAATTGGGCGTATGATGCCGCTTCTTCGTGCGAGGCGCATGACATCGCGGCCGGGCTTTTTCCACCACTTCATCCGGGGCGGTTCTATCTCTATCGCCTCGCCGACTGTCGTGAGCACCGAGCCGCATTTAAAGCAGCGGTCCAGGCCGGGCATATTCTCAAAATCGCACTGTCTGCATCGCATGTGCTGGGTTATCCGTTGGCCAGTTTTTGCTGGAGTTTAACTGCCGTGGTCGCCTGCGCCTCGTAATACTCGCTTGTGAGCTTTTGATCCTTGATTTCTCCAACGACTTTGGCAAGCCAGTTGGCGTATTCCATGCACGCCTTGCCTTTAGCTCCTTTGACATGCACCTTAACTTCGCCGGATTTCAATATTGTTATTTCAACCTCGTGCTGAGCCATTTTTTTTCCAGTCTCAATTTGATTATTCGATGTGCCTTACGTTGATCTTTATGCTCTGATCGGAGAGCACTTCCTGGTTGGTCACGTTAAAGCCCTTGTTTTTGAGTTCCGTCATGACCTTATTATAAACGAACACCTGGTTTAATTTGCCCTTGAATTCCTCCGCGATCTCAGCGAGTTCGCCCTTGCTTTTGCCTCCGGTGGCGCATATTACGCATCTGTTCCTCTCGTCGGTTCGCACACGGAGCTGGACGTTGTCTTTTTCGAGCACCATTTCGTTCATGCCCGCAAGGTTCTGGGCAGCTACCGAGCTTTTTTCAAGCTCAAGCTCAACAGTCTCGATCTGCGTGTGCTCTTCTTCCTTGAGTTCGTTTGCGGTTTTTCGCACCACAAATCCCAGTGCCGCTGCCGCCCCTATCACTGCCGGCGCTATCGTCGGCCACGAGCCGATTATTATCGGCGCAAGTATTATTATCGTGCTCATACATTCTCCTTTTGACTATTTTGCTGATCGTGGGCAGAGACATACTTTTCCCTGCTGGCGGACCTTGCCCTGCCGGTTGCCCATTTGCGAAGCTCGATCATTTTCTCGCTCATTGTTTTTGAAAGCGGAACAGTCTGCGTCACGGCGGTGATTATCCTCTCGGTCGTGAGATTCTGCTTTTCATAGAACGCGTCGAACATGGCGCTGACGATTGCTTCTTCGATTTCGGCACCACTGAAGCCATCACTAACCTCGGCGGCCTTGGCCAGGTCGAATTTTTCAAGGTTGAACTTTCGCTTGGTAAGATGCACCCTGAATATTTCCTTGCGTTCCTCGGCGGCGGGCAGATCGACGAAAAAGATTTCGTCAAAACGGCCTTTGCGAAGCAGTTCCGGCGGCAGCAATGTAACATCGTTAGCCGTAGCGACGACGAACACCGGCCGTTTCTTTTCATTGAGCCATGTCAAAAATGTTCCAAAGACCCGGGCACTGGTGCCGCCATCCGTGCTGGCGGAGCTGCCCTGTGAGCCGCGAAAGGCTTTGTCGATTTCGTCCACCCAGAACACAACGGGGCTTACCGACTCAGCTACTCTTATCGCACGGCGAACGTTTTCTTCAGAAGAACCGACAAGGCTGCCGAATACTTTGCCTACATCAAACCGCAGCAGCGGCAGTTTCCATATATTGCTTACCGCCTTGGCCATAAGACTTTTTCCGCAACCCTGCACACCGAGGAGCAATACGCCTTTCGGCGCGGGGAGGCCAAATTGCCTGGCTTGATCGGTAAAGGCAACGGTGCGCTTCTGCAGCCAGTTCTTAAGCTCATCGAGGCCGCCAACCGAGCTCATATCTTCGTTGGCGGCGTAATATTCCAGGAGCCCATTCTTGCGTATTATCTGCTCCTTCTCTGAAAGTATCACCGCGACACTTTTTTCACTTAGGCCGTGATGGCGTACCAATGCTTTGGCCAGCACATTTTCACCTTCCGACAACGTAAGGCCCATAAGCGAATGAACGATCTGCTCACGCACTTTCGGCACCTGCGAGACATCCAGCTTGGGGTTTGCCTTTACCTCTTCCACTATCCGCCCCAGCAGCGCGGTAAATTCTTTCTCGGCGGGCAATTCGAAATCCAGCACCGTGACATCCTTCTCCAGGTCACATGGAATGCTGAAAGTGGGGCTTACGAGAATTATCGTTTTATAGGTGTTCTTCAATGTCGAGGCCATCTCACGCATTCGCCTGACTATCGCAATATTGCTGTCCTTTAAGAAAGGATGGAGGTCCTTGAATATATAAAGCGCCGGTTCAACGTATGACGAAATCGTATCCATCGCTATGAGCGGATCAGTGGTGGCGGTATCCTTGTGCTTTTGCGACTGGGCCGAAGTGCCGTAAGGTACCAGCCCGTTGGTAGCCGACCACTCGAAGACTCGCTTGCCAAGGCGCTCGGCTACTTTTGCGACTTCCTCCGCGACGCGCTGCTCCTCCCATGATACAACATATATAAGCGGGTATCTGGCTCTTACCAGTGTTTCAAGCTCTGTCATGGGCGCGCGTGCGACCCCAGCCGGTGTGGGGTTGGGTGCCGCGGCGTTGCTGCTTGCCGGTTTTGCACCGACTGCCTTTAGTGTTTCATTTTCAGCCATAGAATCCTCATTTAATTTCCTGATCCTGATCAGGCGATTGCTCATCTGTCATTTGTTTTTTTATACTTTCGGCCACGTCAATGAGTTTCTCATCCGGCGCAACCATTACTATTCGCCCGTCTCTTAAAACGCGTATCTCAAATTCACCAACCTGGGTCTTTCTCGGCTTATTTTCCAAGGCGCACCAGCTTTAGGCCCAATTTCTCAGCCATGATAACGGCGGCCTCAAGTTCCTCGCCGCTTATGTATTCCAACGGACACACCCTTGAATGAGCCGGCGGCACATAATCACCTTTAATGCTCACTGCCGCGTTTGGGGCCTCGCTTGCGAGCCATTCAAGCACCGGCCTTGTGCAGCAGTCGAAATGGCCGGGCATAAGCACATGTCGCACTATCGTCCGGGCCTTGCGGGAAGCCTCTTTTATCCTCAACTTGGCGGTCTGAACATAATCGTTTGCCCAAAGCAGCCTGCACCCGCAATCGTTATTGCCGCATTTAAGATCGGCAAGGTATACATCGATAAGCCCATCCAAAAGCCCCGCCGCCATTTCGCCGTAATACATATTAGAGTTCCAAACAACCCGCGTCGTTACCGGCAATTCCCTCAAAAGCTGTAAAATAGCGTATAAATTTACCGACGGCTCGCCGCCGAGGAGGTTTAGCGTCTGTGCCTGTTTCCCAATAATATCTTTGGCGAGTACACATGTATCAATCGGCCCGCACACGCCACAAGGCTCGATATTGTACTGGCCCACAGAGCAGAATTCGCATCGCAGGTTGCAGCCGGAAAAATAAAGCTGATGTGACGGATTAAGCCCCTCTTCTTCGTAATTTACAACCATGCTCCTGAAGCAATAACCACGCGTATCCAGGGAGCAATAACCCTTTTCACCCCTGATCCGGTTGACGCCGCAGAGGCGCGGACACATCATGCAATTTTCCATTGCGCGGCGCGCACGCTCGATGCGTACGTCAAGGTCATTATGAGCTTTTGGATCCATCAATCAACATCCACAAACGCCCCGGGTTTTCTGGCACTTTTGCCAGGAGCGGGCCCAAAAGCCTTTCGCTCGTTGATCTTCCACAGCAGCTTGAGGTATCCGCAGGCAATTGCCGCGCCGGCTACGTCAATTAGCGTAAGCGGCTGCGGGATGCTCAGCAGCACCCCAATGGCGATCATGATCAGTGCTCCGTGATGAGCTTTGATGGTGCCCAGAAAGGAATAAGAGAGATTATGGCGAAATGTAAGTCCAAAAGCACCTATAAGCCCATACACGCAAGGGCCCGAACCTGCCACGAATCTGATTTTAAAAAACAGTCCCGCCGCGAGGTAGATCAGCCCGCACGCAAGCGACATCACCGCCCAGAAGATTATCCATGATCTGCTCCCCCACTTATTTTCCAAGGCCGACCCCATGAACAGTATCACTAGTATATCCCACGCCAGGGGAAACCCACAGCCGTTAAAGAGCGAATAAGTTACAAGCGTCCATACTTTGCCGCTCATAAGGTTATCGGTGCCGAGCACGCCCCACGATCTTACAAATTCACCAGCCCAGGCGACCGCCGCGTAACCGGCTCCGAGCAAAATACAGAAAATTATTGCCGCCGGCGTGAAAATACGGCCTGACCCAAATGTAACTGTCATATTTCTGCTGTTATACATTCGAAGCCTCATTTATTTACACATGAGTGTACATTGCAAGATGGCACAGGTCAACAATTTTGCTTTCTCGTCACTTGCTTGTACTTTTGGGCAGATTATAATAATATTCAAACAGTTCTTAAGGGGGGCATTGTCATGTTATACGGCTCTGGTAAAACCGAATCGGCATGGATGGCTACTAATCCACTGAACTCATCGGCGCCTTTGAAAAATGATATGCAAACTGATGTATGCATTATCGGCTCAGGGATTGCGGGGCTTTCGACCGCTTATCATTTGATGCGAAGGGGCCGCAACGTCGTAGTTATCGATGACGGGCCGCTTATCAGTGGTGAAACAAGCCGTACAACAGCTCATCTTGCTTCCGGTATCGATGACGGTTTTGTAGAGATCGAGCGCATTCACGGCCTTTATGGTGCCCAGTTGGCGATGCAAAGTCATTATTCGGCCATAAACCGAATAGAAGAAATAGTGCGACTGGAGCGAATTGATTGCGATTTCAAGCGTCTCGATGGTTACCTGTTCTCAGCCAGTGGCGATACGGAAGAACTTGAAAAGGAATTCCAGGCGGCATCACGGGCGGGTTTTGCTGATATTGAGTTTTTGAAACGCTCGCCGCAGAGTGCCCTGGAAGCGGGGCCATGCATAAGGTACCCCGCCCAGGGTAAATTCCATCCGCTTAAATACCTTGCTGGCTTGATAAATTGTATTCAGAATCGCGGGGGAAGCGTGTTTGGTAATACCCATGCCCAGGAAATTTCCGGCGGGCACAAGGCAATGGTGCGAACAACTGGGGGATATACAATACGGTGCGAATATATTGTGGTGGCGACCAACACGCCGGTAAACGACCGGGTGGCTATACATACAAAACAGGCACCCTATCGGACATACGTTATCGCCGGATGTGTTCCTTCGGGCGAGATACCTGATGCGCTTTACTGGGATACTGCTGATCCATACCATTACGTCCGTCTCCAGCATATAAAGGCAGGCGAATCACTTGCCAAAGGCGAATACGATTTGCTTATCATCGGCGGCGAAGACCATAAAACCGGGCAGGCCGACGATGCCGGGGAGCGATTTTACAGGCTCGAAACATGGGCCAGGCCTCGTTTTCCGCAAATGGATACGATCGAATTCAAATGGTCCGGCCAGGTCATGGAAACAATAGACGGGCTGGGATTTATAGGAGAAAATCCGGGTGACGCGAAAAATGTGCTCATCGCCACCGGCGATTCAGGACAGGGGATGACACACGGAACTATTGCCGGCATGTTACTGACGGATATTATAATGGGGGTCCCAAATGCGTGGAGTGAAATTTATAATCCCTCGCGCGTGCGATTGCACTCGCTTGGTGATTTCGCCACCGAGCAGGCAAATGTACTGCGACAATACGGCGATTACATGATCTCTTCGGAAATTAAAAACAGGGAAGATATTCTCCCGGGTTGCGGAGCGGTAATTAGTTCAGGAATGTCAAAGCACGCGGTGTATCGTGATACGCAAGGAGAGTTTCACGAATTTTCCGCGGTATGCCCGCACATGAAATGTGTTCTGAGGTGGAATTCATTGGAAAATAGCTGGGATTGCCCGTGTCATGGGTCCAGGTTCGATCCGTATGGGCAGGTGCTTAATGGCCCTTCAAATGAAAATTTGTCGAGAGTTACACATCATGCCCACGCTTGATCCTATATTTCCGCCATAACGTTAGCCGGTTGGGGTTCGATATGAACTGCGGGCGTTAGTTTTTCTGGAATTCTCATTGCGGCCAGGATGCTCGCTGCCGCTGCGGCGGAACCTATTGCGAAAGTCCACTGGTAGCCGAGATATTTCCAGATCAAGCCGCCGACGAGCGGCATCGATACGGCAGCAATATGATTAGCGGCGATGCCGGTGCTGAGCGTTAAAGTTTTTTCATTCGCGGGGGCGAGTTTGCCTATGTACGTCGTGATCGCCATCGCGAAAACGAAGAAGCAGCTGTCGAGGAGGTAAACGCCGTAGAGCAGGTACTTGTTCGATATCAAAGCATAACCGATGAAGCACACCGTCATAAATCCATAGTAAAATACCAGCACCTTGCGTTCGCCGACGCGGTCTATAAGCCGCCCTACCGCTTTGGATGAAAACCAGCCTACAAGTTGCACGATCATCCATAACGCGAGCATAGTTTTTAAGCTTGTGCCGTATTTGAAAACCAGCAGGTATCCGGCAAATGCGAGGAAAATCTGTTTTCGCCAACCCTCGAAAAAATTGAGCAAATAGTAGAGGCCGTACTCTTTTCTTATAACCAGCCTGGGTTTGGCGCTGCGTAGCTGTTTAGGAATGAACATGCAGCAAGTCGCAGCTATGACGGCCGCTGCGCCGGCAAGGATATATAAAGGCCTGATCGCAACGCCAACCTGGGTTAATATATATGCCGCAAAGAGTCCGGCTGCGCTACCCAGGGCGCCCCAGGCCTGTATCTGTCCAAGGCGTTTGCCCTGCTGGCCAGGCTCGGCAAGAGCAAGGCCCATTGAATTTGGCAGCGGAAACCAGACGTGGAGACCCTGGCTCCATACAACATTTATGATCACAAGCCAATAATAGTGGTGCACAAAGGCCACACAGGAAAGGCCCAGGCCGAACAAGACCAGTGCCATAGCGGCTATCAACGGCTCTGCAAAACCGGCTATAAGGATCAGGATACCAAGGGAGGTTATTCCGCATGTTTCACGAAACGCCTCCAGCACCCCCTGCTCAAGGCCGGTGAGGCGCATCTGCTCGACCGCGAAATTCGCGTTTAGGCCTATCTGAAGGATCAGCGCAAAGCCTACAGCTGCCGCCGCGAAGCAAAGAAATCTTATGCTGCGTTCACGATGCAATACAACGTTATCCATATCGCCTTTCAAAAACGTAAAGGCGAATTATCGCGTAAAGACCGATTTTTCACAATGGAAAATCATTTCGCGGTGATTGGATTTGATCCGGCAAATTCGTAGGCGTTTGGACCTTCTTCGCCAGGCTGCATCCAGCGGCCCAGTGCCGGGCTGTAATGCCTGCCATCTTTTTCGAATATGGCGATATTATCAGTTAGCTCCAATCGCATTGAGTTAAAGAAAAATACGTTACCGAGCTGCGACTGTATGGCGGGCGTTCCGAAGGCATCGTAGACATAGTACTCCCTGTCCTCGGCTCTGCCGTATTTGCCGCCGATAAGAGCCATAACCGAGGCGTCTTGGTCATATAAGTAATAATACCGAGTTTCAGTGGTATTACATAAATTAGAATGCCAGCCGGCTGAATTTAAATGCGAGGCGAAATCTTTAAAATCAATCGAGTTTGAATTATCCTCGTCATACTGACTGTCGTAGGAGGGGTTATTCGAATCACAAAGCCATGACCCGCAGAAACCGACAAACCATGCCACTTCGTTCGCGTCTACATAAGGTTCCTTTAAAAGCATCGTGATCGGAGAGGTCCCCTGACCGTAGGCATAGCTCCTGGTGGGTTCTATGCCGTTGCTATCTATAAAGGCCTGGGCGACTTGACGTCCTTGCGTATCATAATAGAAGTATTGAGTCAAACCGTCTTTTACGGTTTTGATCTTGCGACCAAGCGCGTCATATTCATAACTGACCAGCACTGTGGTGCCGCTCTTTATTTTGGCAAGCCTGCCGGCGTAGTCGTACTCATACCCATATTGGTAGGCATCAAGCTGCAAATTACCATTTTGATCGTAACCGAGATTCACATCATCAATTATACCCCATCCGTAATCTGTTTCGATATTGGTGTACTGGTTAAGTGAATTGTGCTGGTAAGTAGCTACTGTGCCGCTTTGGTTGTATGTGGCAAGCCTGTTGCCAAGCGAATCGCAGCCGAATTCTTCGGAACCTGATGTGGGCTGACTCATGGACATGCTCTGCATGAGGAAGTCATCTTCAAAGTTCATAAAATTCGTCGTCGGTTCTTCGGAAGAACTTGCTACGGTCAACGTTTCAGGGGCTGTGGGCTGTTGCTGGATAATTTCTGATGAGACCAGTTGCCCCGCAGCATTATATTCTTCAACCAAATCCGTTTGAGAAGCTCCATCGAAAGTTGAAGTTATAGTGACCCGACCGCCATCATCCAGGTACATTGTAAAGGAAATAATTCTGCCCTGGGCATCTGTAATAATTTTTGCAGTGAGTTTACCCTGGGCATCGTAGACGTTCTCAATTGTATTTTTGCTTAACTCATTCGCGCCACCGGCTGAAAGCGCAACCACAGCGGCAATATCATTGCCGGCAAACCAGCTTGCCCCTATCGCGGCGGCCAATTCGATCTTGCCGACTTCAAATACTTTGCTCAGACCTGTTTCGCTAGCGTATTCCGCAGCTGTAAGCCTGTCCAGCCCATCGTAAGTATAAAGGTCATAAACTGCCGGCGAGAAATGATTATACTGCACTGATGTCACGTTCGACATGTCGTCGTGTGTATATGCCAGATCAATCAACGTTTCACTAGACATCGAGCTTGTGATTTGCTGGGGCCGCATAAGTTCATCGTAGGCCAGGCTTGTGGTTATGCCGGCATTTGTATATTCGATCGCTTTAGCATTGGCGCCGATATACTGGTATTGGACTAGTTGCGTCTGGCCAAGTGAAACCGTCTTTACCCTGCCAAGCCCGTCATGGGTGTATGTAAATTGATTGCCGGTAAGACCATCCCAAGCCATTACGACATTGCCCGCCTGATCCCATTGATAATTCATGGTGACAGTAGTGTTGCTGTCTCCATCATAGGTTACAGTCTCGCTTTGCTTTAGCCCAAAACCATTATATGTAAAATTTGACTCGGATACTGTTATGCCGCCAGCCGTCTTTTTTGCCCATAGCATCCGTCCGGCGCCGTCATAAGCAAATTCCGTATTGAATGTGGGAGAAGTTAAGCTATCGGTTTCTTCCAGGAGCCTGCCGGCCCTGTCGCGGCTTTGCAGTACGCTTTTGCCGTCGCGGTTAACTATCTCGTCAATTTTTCCGCAAAGATCGTAAAAATAACTTTTTGTGCTTGCATCAGCGTAAATGATATCAGAAAGTTTGCCGTTTTTGGTGTAAATATATTGCGTCTTCTGCTGTGCTGGATCATAGGCGATCTGCACGATCTTTCGGCCAAGCCTGTCGAATTTGAAATCAATGCGCTGGCCCACATCGTCCCTGTCGCGAACCACGCTGATAATATTACCCATCGCATCGTAAGTATTGACATCGATTGCGCAATTGGGCCTTGTTATGCTCGTGCACCTGTCCATCGCGTCATAAGAGTAGGCTGTTATAATATCTGTTCCAGTTTTTTCGAGCGTTGTGGAAGCAACTCTGCCCTGGCTGTCGTAATCGAAAACTGTGCTGACCGTAACAGAACCTGCCTGGTTGTAATTTATTTCTTCTGCCCTGGCGATTCGACCGGGATAGACCGTATCGAAATACGTCTTCTTTTCATTACCCTCTGCGTCTATAACGCGTACCTGTCGGCCGATGCCGTCATAATAGTGCGTCGTTATAGCGGTCTGGTTAGAGTCATAGTATGTCTTCTCCTGGTGCAGAAGCCCGGTATTTTCATCATAAATAAAATCTTCTACCTTGTCGATAGTTGTATCTATTTGTGAATTTGAGGTGGCATCGCGCATCGTAGCACTGCGAATCATGTTGCCGAGGTTGTCATATTCAAATCGCACCTGCTCCAACGCGACATCGTCATTTAAGGTTGCTGTGCCATTGCAATCGTAAGTGGTTGTCTTTATAACCCTGTCGAGACTGTCGATCACATTGATTTTATAATTGCCCATCTCGTCGATGGTCTTTACCAGCCTGCCAGCTGAGTCATAAATTTTGCCAACCACAAAGCCGTTGGGATCGACCGTGGCACTAACGCGTCCGTCGCGGTCATATATCATAGCAGTCTCAAGGCCTTCACCGTCGATGAGCAGCACACGCCTGTTCATGGCATCGAAGCCGGTTTCGACTGTTATATCATTAGGCTCGTTTATAACCGCAGGATTGACCGACCCCGGGCCTTTGCTAATCGTTTTAACCAGGTTGCCCGCTACGTCGTACTTGAAAATAGTGATGCTGTCATTGGCGTCATTAAGCGTCCCAGGCACCTCAAGGACACGTTCCGTTATAACCCTGCCAAGCGGATCATACTGTTTCCTGATCTCTTTGAGCACAATTCCATTCGCATCACAAGCAGCCTCGCGCACGGCCTGGCCCGCGCCGTTGAGATCAAATTGCGTATAGGCTCCGGCGGTCGATTGCTTGTACTTCCTGATGAGCCTGTCAAAATTATCGTAGGCAAAGACGTCGACGGTTCCGTCAGCATTTTGCTGCTGGGTTAAATTGCCGTTTAGATCATATTGACAGGTGGTTACCAAAACATTTGTGCTGCCAAAGCCGGTAATCCTCTCTGTCACGAGACCGCGACCATCGCGAATGATCTTTTCCCACTTGCCATCGGGGTAAGTAGTTTTGACAAGTTCACCCTGGTTGTCGTATTCATAAGTCGTCGTAAGATCCAGGCCGTTGACGTCGGCAGTTTCGCTTGTTTTTCGCCCAAGGAAATCGTAGCCGTAATTTGTAGTTACCCAATCGGCGGGTTCATCAAAGGTAAATGCAGCGACGGCTTTTGCCCGCTTTTGTGTAACTACATGGCCGTTTGAATCATAAATGTATTTTGTTTGTGAGATCAGTTCCAGCGAGGAATCAGGCTCGTTTATATCCGCCGCGTCGGCAAGTACAAACTCGTCTGCTAATTGTCCAAGCAAGTTGTAACTCTTGCCGGTTACCACCCCTGCTGCCGATCTGATCCGTGTAACTTTGCCCAGATCGTCATATTTGTAAATTGTCGTAGCCTGCTCGCCCCTGCCATAGGCTGCTATTTTTGAATAAAGCCTGCCGGTTATGGGGTTGTAAATAAATTTCGTGGATACATTTACGCCATTTGGGTCTTTGGCGATCTCCTCTATAACCCGGCCGGCACCATCATAAAGATATTGCTTAACCTGGCGGGTTCCATCGCAAAGAGGTCCGCGTTCGATGCTCAAGAATTTCGAGCCGTTGATGGTTGTGTATTCATATTCCGTTTGGCCGCCGTACTGATCGATCCGGCTTGAAACATTATTGCCGGAATAAAATGTAGATACATTACCAGCATTAGAATTATTCTCGATATCATGTACATAACTGCTGGTTATTCGTTTATTTGTATCATAGATCGTCACGTCTGCCCGCTTGCCGGATGGATAAAGAACTTCTTTGATGTTGTTAACATCGTCATAATTGTAAATGGTGGTAAACGTCTGTCCCGAAGGTTCCCAAAGACCCGTCGCAAGCTCGGAGTATTCCACCTTTTTGATCAGATTTTTAAGTGACGCGTCAGTGTAATAGTATTTAACGCACCTGGCGGAATTGTTGCTTAGCCAAGTGTATTCGGTCTTTATGGCATTATTCGGGTCATATACAAAATCCCTGAGTTTGCTCGTTTGCGCGGCAACGCCAGGATTTTTGACAGCATAGCTGGACATCAGCACCGGCTGATCCATTTGTTCATAAAGTTCGTCGGTGAGCTTATTGACATCATAAACATCAAAACGCACTATATCGCCCGCGGCGTTATATACCTTCTTTTCAATTCCTTCAAGCCTGTTGTCGTTATGATCGGCAACACCGTAATATTCGGTTGCTCCGGTGCCGCTGTCGTCGACCCAGGCAGTGAGGAAATTTTCTTGGCTGTACTGCTTCTGCCATTGCCGCAGGGTCTGACCATGCGCAACATAGCTGATAACGACGGTATCCGCTCCGGTAGTCTGATTGTGTGACCAGTTAAAGAAATATTTGTGATCGCTGGACCCTGCCGAGGTGCCGTCGTACATGGCGGTCATCCGATCATTTGAGTCATAATCGAAACGCCATAAAATACTCCCCTGCCCTCGCGACTGGGATGTTGTACAATACTCGATGTTGCCGGCGAGATTTTTGCCTGTCTCGCTTGAAGTTATATTGCAGTTATAGTAAATTTTTCCCGCCGAGCCCATATTCCGCACAAAATATGCAGGTTCATGGTTTGTCTGCCAGCCCCACCTGGCCATCGCGGCAGCAATCGTATTTGGCGCGGTGCTGTCCATACTTGGTATTCTGACTGCGTGATAACTCGCCGCGGCATACTGGTATGATATAGGCGTGATCATCGACCGCTCTGGAATGCAGTTGCCCCCGCAGGGCCAGTCGCTGGGACTCCACATAAATTCTATCCAGTCGATATCAGCCTGCTCTACCGGCGCGAAGACGCGGGTAAAATTGCGCAGTTGCGGCGGGTCGGGCCTGCGCTTTCGATAATCAGTCATCCATGCGTCTTCGGGAACGTACTGCACTACTTTTATGCGAATCGTTCCGTCCTCAACATGTTTATCTACTATACATCCCGCAGAGAAAAGATAAATAGTCTCAACATGCACATTGAATTTCGCGGTATATCCCAGCGGTTTCAATTGCCCGTTCGATGGTGTGGCGATAAGCGAAGGCGGATTGTACATATTGACAGTGACGGGATATTTTTGCCCGACCTTGGTAATTGTGCACGCACCAGGCGCACTTATACCACTGGGAAAGAACGCGTCAAAATCCTCCTGCGAGCCGTTGATCTGTACAGTCGTGATAAAGCCAACACCCATGCCGCATTCGGTTTCCTCACATACCGGATCCTGACCGGGGCATCCCCTTTTACTGCAAACAGCGGATTCGGCATCACTGTAAGTGAAAAAGACCATAGCCTGCCCAGTGTCGCCGTCGTCATCGTAACATCCAACAGTTAGTGTAATATCAGAACTTACACCCGGCACATTGAGCCATCTCAGCCGCGTCTTGTGTTCAAGACCCAGCGGACAAGTCATGTTATGTTTGAAACCTACCGGGCCGGTGCACTCCGAGCCTTTTACTCCCTGAAGTAAGCCAACCCCAAGCACGACTAATACAAAAAATGCACAGACTTTCCGACTGACGCTTTTTACGACCATCAGTTTGGCCTCCTGGAACAGCAATTGGTGTTTTACTATGTTGATTTCAGCAAGCGAGGGCAAACAACACCCGCATTACGATTAGCATCATATATTTTATCGGAACTAAAATCAATCAAATTGCTGATTTGCAACAGGATGTGAGATCGGTCGCGCGTGTTAAAACGGTATTATTTATTTGGGAACGTCGGATGCTGTTACAATTCCTTCGCTTGTAACGTCTGCGCATATCTGCTGGCCTGCAAGAACTTTAAGAAACTCAACATCGCGCCAGTCGCCGTCAAGCATTCTCTGCATAAGAGTCGAGTCACCTTCTAGTTCGTCATACTTCCAATTTAGAAACCTGGCACATTCTTGTGTAAATTTTTTATGCTCCTCGTTGCCGGCCAGTCCCCAGTCCACATACGTCGCCCACCCGTATTCCTTGAGCCAGCCCTGCTCCATTTCCATAAGATACTGTGCATTTTCCTGGCCGTATTTTTCGCTATAATCTTTGAGCAGTTTATCAACCCGTTCCTTTGATGGCTGCAGGCTCTGCTCTATCCAGCCGTCGCTGTACCAGTAGGTACCACGATGAGAATCGAAATATTCCTTATAGCGATCTTTAGACCCAAGCAGGATCGTTATGCAATCATGCGCGCGCGGCACTATGGTGGTTGTGCGGGCAACTATCCTGTCGATACCATTGCTGCAAAGCCCATACCCAAGAAGCAGCGCGTCATAAGGCTTGCCATGGGGATCTTCAATTATCTCCATTTCCTTTTGCACCTGCTCACGCAGTTTATCAGGCTCATTGTGCAAGCCCTGCGGCATTAAAACTATATCGACAACATTTTTCGATCGTGCTGCGCAAAAATAAGCTTCTCGCTGGAGCACTTTACAGACAATTAACTTAAGTCTCATATACAACTAGCCCGCAATAATAGGTTTTAATTTCTGCCAATCCGCAATACCGGCTCCCAGTTCCTGGGCCTTTTGCAGATAAAGCAATTGATCTGGCCTAAGCCCCAACAATGTAGCTCCGTAAGCGTCGCCGGCAACCTGATCACAGCTTGCTATCAGCGTCCGCGTCTTCCGCAAGTCACTGGTCGAGCCGCCCGTAGGCCCGTTTGTCGCCATCACTTCCACACCATCAAGTATCACCAGCGTCGGCCGCACCATCGCGGCAAGTTCGGCGATAATGGTATTGATATCCTGGTGAAAAATGTTTCTTCTTCCGCCCAGAAGTCCGTACCACCCCTTCATCGACATCGATGCGACACTGCGATGATGGTCTTTTATTGGCACTACCGATATTATCTTGTTAACATTCCGCAGCGGCTCCCATAAGATCGGCCAGTCCACGATCAGCTTGCCGCCTTCGAGCGTATACGGTGAAAAATAGCTGTCCCTGGGGATCATAACTTTTGCCCCCGCTTCGGTGGCGGCTTTACCTATGCCGCTTATCGCGAAACAGCTGGTTGCGTCGTTGATGGGGTTGTCGGTAACTATAACTTCCCTCGCTCCAGCACTATAGCAAAGCCGCACAACTTCCCCAACCAGGCCCGGATTGGTTGTGGCGCACAAAAATGGCGCCCTGGCAAAAGCCGCGTTTGGTTTTACCAACACCCGGTCGCCCTTCTGCACGAACCTGCCTATCCCGCCAAGCAGCTCGATTGCCTTAGCAGCCATCGCCGAGCGGTCGTCACCCTTTACTACACTGAGCACCTTGCCCTCGACAGGCTTTACCGAATAATCCCCAAGCTTTATCACGCTGCCTTGCGCCTGGCCGGTTGGCCCGCTTTTGTCCATGATAGCATACGCCCCGCCGCCGACCACTGCCGCCGCCGTCCCCGCCTTAGCCATCCGTATTAAAAATTCCCGTCTCGAAATTTCCATCTTTGTTTCTTCGTCTTTGTTTGTATTTTTTGATTTATTTCTTCATTTAGAATTTGTTTGTTATTTGGAATTTGCGATTTGGATTTTTTTTAGCAGCTCCTCCGCTATCTTCTCCCCCGCCGCCTTATCTTGGGTCTCATGCACGCCGGCGACATACTTCCCTTTTGCGAATACTATCTCGTAAAATCCGCCCAGGTCCAGCACCGCACCTTTCAACAGGGTGTTATTCGATTCGACCTCCTGCCCCTGCGCATTTTCAATTATGAACTGTTTATATTCCCCTGCTAATTTCTGGGCCTGCATTCCGTCACCGGCATCGACAATAAAAGCAGTCACCCCCGCCCCGTCCACATCGTACCTTGCCGAGAACGTGTTTTTGAACCGGTCAAAGCCGTATGCCTCCGATATGTAATATTTATAGCTGCCCGTAACGAGTTGCTGCTTCGGAAACATTTCTATTTGAGGTATGCCGCCCGCCTGACCCGCGAAATCCTTGACGAAATTGCGTGCTGCTTCCACCATTGCCCCCGCCAGCTGCTCATCCAAACCCGACGACATCACTTCGCAGTAGTACTTACCCTTGCAAAAGAAAACCGCGTCCGCTGTCCGGTAAGCCAGTTCGCTGACATCCAGCACCTGTCCCTCGGGCCGCCTTTGCACTCCGTACACAGCAAAAGCGTTTAGGCCAGTACCCATATCATAGGCGTAAAATTCGAACCAGGTATCTTCCTTTCCTGCTTTGGTAAACATCTGGCAGGTCATCTTCTTGAATCCCGATTCGAGATAAAGATCAGCCTTGCCATCAATTTTTTCATAAAGTGTTTCATTACCGAATACCTGGGCCCCGCCGGCAGTAAACCCGGCAGGAGCTATTTTTTCTAAACCAACTTGCACCTCGCCGTGACTGGAATGGGCATTTGCCGCTTCGGCTTGAAAGTACAGCTTGTCGTAATGGAATTGCTTGAAATACACCCCGGCCAGCACCAATGCAACCGCGCAAAGCAGCAAGACAGATATCAGTGTCTCCAGCCTTGCCGTCTTCGCGTTACTACGCATTTTTACTCCGGTTTTCATAAAGCGCCCATTATAACCTTGCGGCCGCAAAAAACAATGCCACTAACCGCTGCCGCTGGCTTCTGAGTTTTATGTCATTTTCCTGCCATGGTCTTAGATTTTTATGCTTAAAAATACTACCGCGGTCCTTTTTTATTGAGCCGCTTTACTTATCCTGCCGCGCATTGCCGCTGTCTTGCTTTTTGCCGCGATATACCGCCAAATGCACTTTAGCCGTTTACTGCAAAACTTCCGGTTTTTACTTAAAGACCCGGCCATTATTGAAAGTGTATGCTGTAAATGTAACAAGAGTTCAAAATAAGAGCCTATCCTAACAACCTGGTCGTTATGAGGCTCAGTGAAAAGCACGAGATCAAGGCGTCGGGGCAAAATACCCGCAGGCGTAGTTGAAACTACGTCGAGGACGATTTTGGCCAGACAACGCGGAGATCGTGCTTTGCAGCGGGCCGCAATAGAGCGGGTTATTAGGATAGGCTCTAAGGAGACAGCTATGGATCGCCAATATTATATTGACCTTGCAAACTCTGGACTGCGTTTCCCGATCGGAGCGGATCTTGTTCTTAAAGAGCATGCGGATCATGACGATATACTTCGCGACGGTGTGCGGCTGGGCAAAGTCATAGCGGACGCTGCGGCAAGATACAAAACTCCCCTGGCCATGCCCGTGATGGATCTTGTTCTTGAAAAGGCACTTCTCCTTCGCGCTCTTGGCGGCATATCTGAAAAAGATATCCCCACTTTCCATTTCTCATCGTGCCCCACACAGGAGCAGTTGCAGACCATCCGCTCTGCCATTAACGGCCCGCTGGACCCGCGACTTCAAGCCAACGTAGACGCGGTTCGCTATATAGCACAGAATACAGACCTCCTTCCAGTCGGCATGAGCATCGGCCCATTCTCACTCATGACCAAGCTCGTAGCCGAACCAATCACACCAGTATACCTGGCAGGTATGGGCATTACCGCAGATGAGGATGCGGATGTGAAAATGCTTGAGACCCTTATGGATCTGGCAGTTGAAATAATCCTCCGCTCATTCCGCGCACAGGCCGCTGCCGGCGCAAAAGCCTTCTTTATCGCCGAACCCGCTGCCAACTCCGTCTATGTCTCGCCAAAGCAGATGGCCGACGGCTCGGATATTTTTGACCGCATGGTCATGAAATACCTTCGCCGCATAAAGGCCGAAATGGATTCCGCGGGCGTAGACCTGTTCTTCCACTGCTGCGGTGAACTGACCAATGAAATGGTGCAGGCCTTCACGAAACTTGACCCCGCGTTGCTTTCCCTGGGCGCATCACGAAAGCTCTGGGAGGATGCACTTATCGTTCCGAAAAATATCGTCCTCTACGGAAATCTCCCTTCGAAACGTTTCTTCAGCGACGAACTCATCACAGTCGACCAGGTTCGCCGCATGTCGCTTGAGTTCGTCGCAATGATGAAGGCGACGGGCCATCCTTATATTCTCGGTACCGAGTGCGACGTCCTCTGTGTCCATGGCCATGAAAAAACTCTCATGTCCAAAGCCATGGCTATCGTCGATTGCCTCGGCGATGACCACCAGGTCCATAAGTTTCCTCCCGCCCGCATCCGCCCCGTAGCCTGACAAACCCCCTAAACCAGACGGGCAGGCTCCAAAACCCTGCCCTCTTTTGTCCTTACCAGCCCACAGTAGCAGAGCTTTCTGCATCATTTTCATAGTGCGTAAGAAGTGACTTGTCATCCCCGCGAAGGCGGGGATCCAGTTCTTTCAGTTTAAATTCACCGTGGGTTTCCCCTGCCTCCTTCTCCTTTTAATATTTGACACCGCCCGCCTCCTCCTTTAAAATGCGACATCTTTTAATTTTATCGGCTCCGTAGTGCGGTGCCGGTCTAAATTTAATATAGTTCAAAGTTGCGGAATAACGTTTATAACGCATTTATCAATGTTTAAGGAGAATTTAGAAATGGCTAACAAGAACGTGTATTTCTTCGGCGGTGGTAAGGCCGAGGGAAATGCCAAGATGAAGGAGCTGCTCGGTGGCAAGGGTGCCAACCTGGCCGAGATGGCGAACCTGGGAGTTCCGGTTCCCCCAGGTTTTACGATCACCACAGAAGTATGCACATACTACTACGCTAACAAAAAGACCTACCCGGCAACACTGAAGAAAGAAGTTGAAGCAGCGCTGGCCAAGGTCGAAAAGACCATGGGCAAAAAGTTCGGCGGCGAAAAGAACCCGCTGCTCGTTTCCGTCCGTTCGGGCGCACGTTCTTCAATGCCCGGCATGATGGAAACAGTGCTCAACGTCGGTCTTACAAGCAAGACCATACCAGGCCTCATCGCGATCAGCGGCAACGAAAGATTCGTATATGACGCTTACCGCAGGCTTATGATGATGTACTCGGACGTCGTAATGGAAAAGGCTGCCGGCATTGAACCCAAGGACGATATGGGTATCCGCAAGCAGCTCGAAAAGGTCATGGACGAGATGAAGCACGCCAGGGGCGTCAAGCTCGATACCGATCTTTCAGCCGAAGACCTCAAGTCACTTTGCGATTCTTTCAAGAAGAAGATCAAGGAAGTGCTCAAGAAGGAATTCCCCGATGATGCCAACGAGCAGCTCTGGGGCGGCATTCACGCCGTATTTGCAAGCTGGAACGGCAAACGTGCCATCAGCTATCGCCGCATCGAGAACATACCCGACGAATGGGGCACAGCCGTCAACGTGCAGTCGATGTGCTTCGGCAACCTCGGCGACGATAGCGCCACAGGCGTTGCCTTCTCGCGTAACCCCGGCAACGGCGAGCACAAGTTCTACGGCGAATACCTCATCAACGCACAGGGCGAAGATGTTGTCGCCGGTATCAGGACGCCTGCACCCATCAACGCGGCCTCGCAGAGCGAACACAATAAGGGC
>Ga0208789_1000648_pt1 | contig 28761 bp, 26 predicted proteins | sample Methanotroph_Enr_FD_187368 | JGI IMG/M metagenome (GOLD analysis project Ga0208789, IMG submission 187368) | Enriched soil microbial communities from Old Woman Creek wetland in Ohio, USA - Methanotroph_Enrichment_5 (SPAdes) (version 2) | ecosystem: Environmental > Terrestrial > Soil > Wetlands...
GGGGCTGGTGTCGTTAATGGACCAGCACCGCCGACTCCAAACTTCATGAACCGCCGTGTACGGACCCGTACGCACGGTGGTGTGGGAGGACGGCGGGGGTGACCCCGCCTCCTACCCGATTCTTGCCTCTAAAATCAAGGTCGTTTTGCAAACGGGAAAGACCCTTTGCGGAAGAGCAAACGACCTTTTCCGAAGAGCAAACGTCCTTTGCCGAACCGCAAAGACCGTTTGGGAAACAGCAGATGTCCTCTGCCGAACAGCAACCCTCTTCTCCCCAACGGCAAAGACCCGCCGGCTAGCCGCAAACGCCCTTGCCGAAGAGGCAAACTTCAAACGACCCGTCCCGAATAGCAAAGACCCCTGGCAATCCTGAAAAGGACCTTGCCCTAACGCCAAAGCTCTTGGGCAAAGGCTTTTTTGGTGGTTCCAACGGCTTTTCGGGGCGGGAAACCATCCCTGACTAGATCGTGGATGTTGAGATGGTGCTGGTAGGTTCGACGGAGGCCTGCTTGGTTTTTCGAGTGCACCGAGTCCTTCTGAATTTTTAATTTACACAATGAGAATATTAACATATATTTCACCCGTTCTAGGGGAACAGTGAAGCTAAGGCGGATTGGAAACGTGGGTGATTTGCGACAGCAGTCGGCAAAGCCCCGCTCTTTCCATTTGTCATGTAACGCGGCCCGGTCAGTGTACGGAACTATGAAACAGGAGACAGTAAAATGATCAGTTATCAGTTTCTTATCACTTCTCTCATAGTAGTTCTTATCCCAGGTACTGGAGTCATTTTCACCGTCTCTACCGGGATAGCTCAAGGGCGTAAAGCTGGTATCTACGCTGCAATAGGCTGCACAGCCGGTATAGTTCCACATCTTTTCGCCACGATTCTCGGTCTTGCGGCTATCATGCATACGAGTGCTATTGCCTTCCAGACCCTCAAATATGCAGGAAGTTTGTACCTTCTGTATGTAGCCTACGCCACATGGAAAGACAGCTGTGCATTCTCCTTTGAAGAAAATCGATCAAAAAGCTCTGCCGGTGCACTTATCGTCAAGGCACTTCTGCTTAATATCCTCAACCCGAAGTTGACCATATTTTTCCTGGCCTTTCTGCCGCAATTTGTTCAACCCAATTCCGGTTCGCTTTCACAACTTCTCATTCTGAGCGGCGTCTTCATGGCGATGACCTTCGTAGTCTTTGCCATCTATGGCTGCCTCGCGCATGCGTTTCGCCGAACGGTAGTCGAATCGGAGCCTGTCCAGGCATGGATGCGGCGGAGTTTCGCCGCTGCATTCGCTGGTCTTGGTATTCACCTGGCCTTTTCTGAAAAATAACGGATCAACACCCCGGAAAGCGATGACTTATGGACACTCTATATCCGCCGTATGACTTGCCTGGAGCGGCTTCAGATGAACAAGAGCGCCTCAAGGCGATACTGAATCTTCTAGACGAAGCGCAGGCAAAATACTCGATTATCACCACCACCGAGACCCTTCATTCGGCAAACGATGGGGTATTGAAAGGAATCGGGCATTTAAAAGAAATGGCCCCGACGTTTCTACTCCAATCGGAGAATGGCTGGATATGCGCAGTCACCAGTGGGCAGTCGAAACTATCGTACAAAAAGATCAAAAAAAAGTTCGGATTAAAGAACCTCTGTTTGGCTAAGCCTGACGATGTAGAACTGGTGACAGGGGCTAAGGTAGGATATGTCTCTCTTATAAATCCTGGACTAGTCACAATCGTTGATTCCAATCTAATGACTTTGGATACGGTCTATGGCGGCTGCGGAGTACCAAGACATACATTACAGATCCGTGTTGCAGATCTGATCACTGTTTCACAAGCACAAGTGTTCGATTTCACGGAGTTGAAGCCATAGTATCTGCTTGTCGGGCCCTTTTTTGGGAAACGTGTTTAGGGGCAGGATCCTTTGAGTCTTTGCCTGGCCTTTGAATTTCTTTGAATGGAGGATCTATGGCTCTTAAAGATGTACGGATTTTGATCGTTGACGACGAAGCCTTCTATCGCAGTTCGCTCCGTGACATCCTTACCGGAATAGGTTTTACCGTAGTGGCCGAGGCAGTGGACGGACGGGAGGCTGTGAGGATGTATCTCACTCACCGACCCCACATTACGATCATGGATGTCTATATGCCTGAGAAAAATGGGATAGACGCCACCAGAGAGCTTATTGCCATTGATAAGAACGCCAGAGTGCTCACCAGCAGCGCTTCGGATTGCCCCAGTGATACCCAGGCTGTGTTGAAGGTCGGGGCCAAGGGCGTCGTCAAGAAACCGTTCGAACCAAGAGAGCTTTATGAGTCGATCAAGACGGTGCTGGGCGGCAAGTGAGCTTACGAGCGCAGCAGACCTCGACTTTGAGGTCAGCGCCGTCGATGCCGTTCTTCATTGTCGTACCGGCAAAAAATAGCAGGTCATATCGATCAATATGGCCTGCTAGTTAAGATCACGTGGGCTTGCGCTTTTACGGTTACTTGGCAGCGGGTGCCGGTTCGACGGTAGTGGTCGAGGTAGTTTCTTTTTTGATCACTTTCGCCTTTTTGTGCGCTTTGTGGTGCTTTTTCACATGTTTTTTGTGATGTTTTTTCACCGGTTTGGTGGTTTCAGTCTTCTCGCCACCAGGAGTTGTGGTGGTTGTCGTAGTCGTGCTCGGCTCCGTAGTCGTCGTGGTCGTCTCGGCGGCCGACACGAGAGCAGCGAAAGAAACGGCGACGAGCGAAGCTGTCAGGATTGAAAGTAGCTTTTTCATTTTTTTTACCTCCTTAGTGGTTTGGCCATCTGGAAACCTTTTAGCATAGTTCGTGCCGGTTGTTCCCGTGTGGCCAATGCTGGCTTGACAGGCTCTTGATGCCGCAGTGGTTGCCTCAAATGCTCTAAGCTTGCCTCATTTGAGGCAGTTAATCTTTTGTTTGACGGCAGCATCTGACACGAAAGCAGTTGGGACAGGTGGCACCCTGGCCTGACGCCGGTCTGCTGTTGTGGGTTCCAATTTGAAGAAGAGAAAATCACCGCACCTTCCGAGAGGAGAGCGAATGCTCGTTATGCACAAGAATCTTGCGAAAACAATGCTGGTATTCGGTATGGTCACCGCCGCAGGTTGTTCGTGGCCCAGCGTAAAGCTTGGGGGTGACGAGTATCTGCTTTCACCAACACCGAGCAAAGAAATCAAAAATGATCCGACCACTTCCGGCACGGCTTCGCAGATGAAATAGGGTTCCTTCTATGGGGGTGTGGTTATGAAAATAGGCATGATTGGCGGGTTTGGACCCGAGGCGACCCTTCTGTACTACAAGGAAATCATTCGTCTTTACCGTGCCGAAACGGGTGGGTTGTCCTGCCCCGAGATCATCATCTACAGTGCCGACATCGAGAAGCTGTTTTCGCTGGTACAGCGCGAAAAGTTAGAGGAACTGGCCGATTGGCTGCTGCAAATGACGCTGTCTCTTAAAAATGCTGGAGCCGATTTCGTCGCTATTTCAGCCAACACTCCCCATGTGGTTTTTCAGGAGGTTCAATCCCGTTCTCCGCTGCCGTTGATCAGTATCGTTACAACTGCCGCGCGAGCAGCGAAAAATCTGGAGCTGAAAAAGGTGGGGTTGCTGGGAACCATATTCACCATGAAAAGCAGCTTTTTCCAGTCTGAGTTTCTGAAGCACGGCATAGAGGTGGTAGTTCCGTCTCTACCTGATCAGGAATATATCCAAGGCCAACTTGTTAAGGAAGTCGAGTATGGCATTGTGACCGAGCCTACAAAATCGGGGTTCCTCAGGATCGTAGAAAAAATGAAAGAAGGGCACGGCATCCAGGGGCTGATACTTGGATGTACTGAGCTTCCTCTTGTTCTTTCTGAAGAGCACTTTGGGCTTAAATTTTTAGATACAACAGCGCTACATGCGGCGGAAATAGTGGCGTATTGCCTCACGGGGCAAACGCTGAACCAGGCATAGCTTGTCAACGACTGAAATCGAATGTACCGTCTGCAACCGCTGATATTCGGAATCCCGATTTTCTCAGTCAGCTCTCCGGCAGCTTGCCATTTTTCCCGCGATCTCGACACGCGGTGAAGCTTAGCTTTAGTTGAGGATGGCGAGTACCACCGCTGGGCACTTGATCTGGAAATCGCCGCTGGAGAAATCGACTCCGATGTACCCGCCGTTGGTCCGGTGGCCGACGAAAAGTGATGTTTCGAACACCACACTCCCTGGGGTGGCACCATCAGCATCTTATAGATCACATCGTAGGCCCCGTTCACCCCGCTGGTCTCGTAATCGCCTACCCCGAAAATCCCTCCACCATCGGCATCCTGTTCCATCACGGTTAGGTACTGTTCATACTGCTAGTTCGGCGCTGCCAATGCGGGATCGCTCCATCTGGTTCGCCTCGATGTCAGACATTGCCCGTTGCTGGCGCTCGAACCTGGCGAGCGACAGCGCCGCTGTGATTTCCTTTTCCGTAGGATGCGTCATGGCCTCTCTTCTTCATCAGTGATTTGCAAAGCGCCGGATGTTTGCCGGCAAAGTTAAAGGGTTGTAGCAAATCCTTAATAAAATACCAGGCGGTCCGCTAAAGCTTGAAAACCGATATTGCGCAAGAAGTTGCCGGTTTTTTTCACGCAACACCGAATCTCTCACTCTCTTAGTTAGCTGCAATCATTGACAATACATATGAAAGGTAATACATTGGCGGGCCGTCACTGGTCGGTAAGCTGTTTGGCTCTTATGCCACGCCACTTGGAAAGCCGCACCACAACCATACCTACCGTACCTCTGGCTGTGCTGAACGAGTCGGAGGCGGACCATACACCGTCCCGAACCATCACGAGCGGTTGATTGAAGAGCACGAACACTTGTCGCTAGAAAACTGTTGCGAAGTTTTCCTGCGCGTTTAGTTTCGAGCGTGCAAAGTTGTTCGATGTTCTGCTGTTTTGATCTTACTTAGAGGAATCTGAATGAAACGCGTACGGCTGCTCCTGATCTCTTTTATGGCACTACTCGGTCTTCTCGTTTCGTCCTGCGGGAATCCTTATAATACTGCCGATCTTCACACCGGTTTGTTTGCTGATGCTGCCTGGTCTCCGTTGGTCGCAGCCGACGGGCAAGGGAACACCATAGTGGTATGGCTGCAGTCTTCCGGCGTTTACGCCAACCGCCATGCGTACGGTTCCGGTTGGGGGGCAGCTCAGAAAATAGCGGAGTTCCCCTCATTGGGCTGGTCCGACATGCACTTTGCCGTAAGCAAGAATGGCCAGGCCGTCGTCGCTTGGTGCCAGAGTGAATTGGACGGCTCTAGTGTCAGAACCGTTCGCTATTCACCGGTGTCCGGCTGGGGAGCAGTCGAAAATTTGGCGGACGTCGGAACTCCCAAGGACGTCGGCGTTGCGGATAACGGTGACGTCTTTCTCGCCGCTGAATACTCTACTGGTCTTACCGACGGCGTTGCTCTGGCACGCTTCCACCAGGGGACCGGGTGGTCCCGCGATCTGATCTCGCATGCAGGCAGTTCCGGCAATGGGCACCCGCGGATCGCAGTAGGCGGTTCGGGTGAGGGTTTCCTTGTCTGGGCTGAAGACGGTTCCGATACTTCCCATCTCTACGCCAGCCGCCTGAGCAGCATCGCTTTAGGGGCGCCGGAGTTGATCGCCTCCGCTGGGGGACCAGCGGCGTGGACGAATGTTTCTTTGGACTTAGAGGGTAACGCCATGGTTGTGTGGGGGCAGCAACCCGCATCCGGACATTTCCACTCGTACGGCTGCCGGTATGGCGTGTCGAGTGGCTGGGGGCCTGCCGTCCAGATCGACAACTCCGACTTCGACTGCGTGTATCAAACGCTCAGTGCTGACGGCGGCGGGAACCTTTACGCGGCCTGGACCCAAAGAGATGGCACCGGGACATCTGCGATCTACAGCGCGCGCTACCAGCAGGCTACCGGTTGGCAGACTCCGCAACGGGCGAGTAGCACCGGTTATGTCGGCTATCCGCATATCGCGGTGACCAGTACCGGCGATCTTTTTGCCACCTGGCAGCGCTGGGGTCTGAACGACCTCTCCGCCGACGCGACGGTCGTCGCCAACATCTTCAGCCCCGGCCTGGGGTGGGCCTCGGAGCTTCAGATTAGAAGCGCGAATGGCAGTGCCAGCCCACCCGAAGTGGCAACCGACCAGTCCGGTGCTGCGACCCTCATCTGGTCTCAGAGTACCGGTTCAGTCGACGGCACGACACAGTACGCGATCTACTACACCAGGGTCGAATAGGCGGGGAATACGGGGGGCTGGCATGCTCGGGACTGACGAGAAACGGTGCTGCAAAGAAAAACGGAGATTTACCCATGGTCTTCAGCAGCGGTACCCGTTGCGTCTCCACATGAGTCTGATCCTTTTGGCTACTGCCTGTTCCGGAGTGCTGGCTTCCAAACTGTTCCTCTACCTGGATATCGACAACTTCGTCCTCAGGTATCCTCTTGCCGTTCTCTTTGCCTACGCCGTTTTTTTCTTTTGTATAAAGCTTTGGCTCATGTATGTATCGTCCGGGCATCGCAGCGATTCGAGCGTGCTCGATTGGATCGATATCCCCACTTCCACAGGCCGCAACGGTGGCGGAGGTATGCCTTCGGTGCAGGGGGGCGGTGGCCAATTTTCCGGTGCCGGCGCGTCGGGGTCGTTCGATGGGCCGCTGGTCGGCGAGGCTTCCTTGCCAACCGTTTCGGACGGATCTTCAGAAATGTTGGGAGGGGTAGGGGATACCGTTGCTGAGGCGGCAGGTGCTTTGGGCGAGGAGGGTGGCTTTATGGCCGTAGTAGTTCTCTCTGTTTTGGCGGCTGTTGTGGCAGCAATTCTGGGCGGTGCGGTTTATGTCATCTCTGAGGCGCCCGTTATCTTGTCTGAAGCTGCGTTTGAAGGGGTGCTCGCTTTGTCACTCTTGAGAAAAACCCGGCTGATCGACGACGAAGATTGGATTGGCAGCATCTTCCGGACAACCTGGATTCCGTTTGCCATAACACTGGCAGTCACCTTGATTGCCGCACTGGTTTTGCACTCGTATTTTCCCGACGCTTCGCGCCTGGCTGAGATATCGAGGTAGCCCTTTTCTCACTGGCGGTAGTCCTTGACAGGTAAAAAGCCGTAGTGTGATAATCGATTGTCATTTGAGAGTACCTTTGAGGTGCTCTCGTGTCATATCTGGAGTAGAAGATGACCGATCTCAGCTACTGGGTGCTTTTTTTTACCGCCGCATTGGTTTTAAATCTCTCGCCGGGGCCTGACCTGCTCTACGTGATTTCCAGGACCATCGCCCAGGGTACCAAGGTCGGGCTGGCATCGGCCGCCGGGCTGTGGACTGGCGCATTTGTACATGTCCTTGCCGTGGCCTTTGGCCTTTCCACGCTGCTTATGACCTCTGCCAAGGCGTTCGCAGTGGTGAAATACGCCGGTGCGGTATATCTCGCCTATCTCGGCATCCAGGCTCTTCGATCACGGGGCAGCAACTTCGACGTCCCCGCGAGCAGGGAACCCAAGGTTTCCCCGGCACAGGCATACCGCCAGGGGATACTGGTGGATGTGCTCAACCCCAAGGTCGCCATCTTCTTCATGGCGTTTCTGCCCCAGTTCGTTCGACCGGACCATGGCAGCGCGTCGCTGCAGTTGGCCGGGCTTGGCACGTTGATCATCCTGGTCGCCATACCTGTCGAAACCTGCTTCGTACTCGCGGCTTCGCGCACCACCGGCTTTTTCAGGCAGCACCCCACGACCTCCGCCTGGCTCGACCGTGCGCTCGGCTCGGTGCTGGTGACACTTGGAATTCGTCTGGCTTTTTTCGAGCAACAGCACTGAGGGCAGTTGCCGTCCGCGACACGTTGGAAATCCGCCTGAGGGCCCACCCGTCGAACTCGTGGTGGACAACCAAGGGCAACGCGGCAACTAAGGGGAGGCGGTACATGATGCGAAAGTTGTGGCTGTTTCTGCTCATGCTGCTGGGGGGAGGTTGCACGCAACAGGGCGACGCAAATCGCGATCTCCTGGCGACTCTTCCGCAGCGCTATGCCCAGTTCGACCTGAGCCTGGCGTGGGAGGTCAAGGCGATCGGAGGGAAAACGATCGTGGACGGGGTCGTCAAGAATCTCCGCTATGCGCACATGGATGGGATCGAGGTCTGGGTCACGGCTGTCGACGAGGCGGGGAAGACGATCGTCCGCGCCGCGGGTTTCGTGGTGCCGCAGCAGGTAAGGCAGGACGAGATCGCCAACTTCTCAGTAAAGCTGCCGGCCGTGTTGCCGCCCGGCACGCGTCTGCAGTTCACCTACAAGTACCGCGGTTCCGATGGCGGCGACGGCGGCACGAACTGGTCGCAGAGCTTCGACTCGGTGGTTCCTCCCCGGTAGTCTTCAGTTCGACCGTCATGGGCGGATCCTCTTTTTGTAGAGGCTTACGTCGGTCTCTTGCGCCACCATGTCGTATTTCTGCGCCATTCCGCCCGCATTCCACTCGGCCGCTTCCAGGCCGGTCACCACGGCATAGTCGGGCTCGACCGGGCTGGTGAGGGGGTAATAGGCCTCTTTCCGGTCGTACAGGTGATTTGCGATGCCGATATTGGCCTTCACCGTTGCATCGAGCGGTATCTTTGCCAGCACGCTGCGCAGAGCGAACGTCGTCGGCGCACCGGCAACCAGCCCGGCTTGCTCGAGGTAGTTGTACTTGCACAGCAGGAACCGGTCGTCGTACAGGGTGATGGAAAGGAGCACCAGAGCGGCAAGGGGAACAAGCTTCGGGGCTGCCTTGGGAGCCAGCGCGGCCAGCTTCTTTATCGAGTACATTGCAGCTATAAAGAGAAACACGGCGGCCATAAGTGACATGTGACGCGGAAAATAGAAGAATTCGCCGTCCGACTGGATCATGTTGTACCTGAATCTGCCCGAAGTGGCGAGCAGGTTGAAAAAGAGCGAAGGAACGGCGAAGATCGCCTCCGCGCTTAACAGTGGCAGAAACAGGCCGACCGGAAGCAGCAGTATGAAAAGGTACCTGAGCTTCTCATCCTGCAGCATGATGCCGAGCGTGTGCAGTGGCTTGCCCAGCGTGTTCACCACGATCTCGGACAGGGACGATCCGATGTTGCTGAAGTAGCCGACGCCGACCCCGTAGGTGGCGCCCTTGTTGAAGTAGGGAATGAGGAGCTTCACCGAGACCAGGAACCAAAGGACGCTCACGACGGCGGGGAACACCAACCAGCGCCACCCCTTTCTTTTGATGAGCGCATAGGGGGCGTACATGAACAGGGTCAGGGCCGTGTCCTCCTTGACCAAAAGCGCCAACATGAAGGTGGCCACGAAAGGGAGGTACTTCTCTTTCGTGAAGAAGTAAAAGGAAAAGGTCAGAAAGGGCAGTACCAGGTTTATCTCGTGGAAAGAGAAGAACGGCTGTCCGACGAAGGTGGGCAGCATCAGGTAGGTCGCCGACAGGATCAGGGCGGGCCTGGTGCCGAAGTACTCTTCCGCCAACAGGTAGATCGGGATGGCAGAAAACGCTATGGACAGCACGGTGAAGATGTAGAGCACGTGGGTGACGGGGAAAAGCAGGGAGACGAGGGCTAAAAGGCCGAGTATTGGCGAGTTGTGATCGCCGAAGTGGCTCTGGTGGCTGAAGTTGTTGTAAAAGAACCTGCCGTGGGTGGTGTTGTGCAGCACCTGCTCGAATATCAGCAGGTCGCCCGACCCGTCGTGAAGGAAGAGCTCGTACCGGTAGATGGCGATTCCGGTGAATACCAGGGTGAAGATGCAGAGCATCGAAAAGAGTAGGTAGAGGTTTTTGCTGCTGTCATGTGGCATTGCTGCTCCTCCGGCACGTGACGGTGCTGCACAGTTCTGTTCCGGTATTCTATTTTGTCCTTCGAGTCGCAGAGATTAAACATAAAATACAAGGGTTTGTCATCAACTAATTGACACGATGACAGAACCATGTGATAAGACTCCATTAACTTCCTTTTCGGAATAGCGGGTAAAGGAGAATTTTATGGGCAGGATGAAAACTTTTGTGATGGTCTTGGTACTCGGGGCGCTTTTGGCGCCGTGCTGGGCTTGGGCCGCTGCCCCTGCGCCGGTGGTTACCGGTGTCAGGGTTTTCCGGCTTGGTGACAGCCTCGGCGTTGAAGTGAGCGCAGACCAGCCGGTGGAGTTTGCCAGCTCGAAGATGCCGGGTCTGCTCAAAGTCATCATCGACCTGCCCGGCACCAATCCCGGTACTTTCGAAAGGGCCTACCGGTACAAGTCCGCACTGGTTACCAGTGTCCGGTTGGAGCGCAAGACCCTGAACGGCGTCCCGGTGACACGGGTATCCATCAACCTGGCAGAGGATGCAGATTTTACCGCCCAATCCGTGGACGATGACAGGAAGGTCAGGGTGATGTTGCGCAAGCCCGCCTCCGGTTCGTCCGTAGTTCCGGCTGCCGGAGTGCCGCTGCAGGCGGGTGCCAAAGGGGAGAACGGCATCGGCGGCTCTGCCACACCGATTTCCGCGCCTCCCAAAGCAGCGGCTCCAGAAACTGCAGCCCCGAAAGCTGCAGCTCCGCAAGCTGCTGCCGGTTCCGTTGCGGCGGGGGGCAACCAACCGGTCACGGTGTCTGCCATTCGCAGCCGAGCCGAGGGCATTGAAATAGAAACCGGCTCACGCCTGGAAAAGTTCACCGCCTTTACCATGCAGAAACCCGGACGTCTGGTCATAGACATTTCTGGCGCGCACTCGAAGCTCACCTCGCTCGCGCTCCCGGCCAACCCGCTCGGCGTTTCCAAGGCCCGCGTCGGCCGTTCCCAGGGTAACCTGCGGTTGGTTCTCGAGGTAAACGGCCCGACCTTTCCCAAGTACGAACTGCAGAAAACGGACACGGGGCTGCGTGTTATCCCAAAGGCCGCGGCGCAGACAAAGAAATAGCTGACGTTTTTGGAGGTGCCGTGCACTACCTGCTTTTCTACGACGTATCCGATGACTATCTGGCTCGCAGGGCCGAATTCCGCGGAGAACATTTGAAACTCGCCTGGGACGCGCATGAGCGGGGCGAACTGGTGCTGGGTGGCGCGCTTGCCGATCCCGTGGACGGCGCGATCCTCCTTTTTAAGGGCGATTCGGCAGAGGTGGCCGAACGGTTCGTCGCCGCCGATCCTTATGTGAAGAACGGGCTGGTAAAGAGCTGGCGAGTGCGCCCGTGGACCACGGTGGTCGGGGCGGAGGCGAGCGTGCCGGTCCGGCCTTAGCGCATGCTTTGACTGAACCGTTATCTATGATCTGCTGGTTGTAAAAGCCGGGGCAGGATGAGCCGGCTTGATATAAAACTACTGGAGGAAGAATGAAGAAAAAACTGCTTGTACTGATTGCGATGGCGTTGTTGACTGGCTGCACCTCGGTGGGAACACTCGGGATGGTTACCAAGAGTTCGGCCGACCCGGCCGCTCTGCTTAGGGCTCCCCATACCTATAAGGAACTGGGACAGGTGGAATCCCAGGCCTGCCGTTTCTTCTTCCTGGCAATCCTCCCTTGGGGGGATGCAACCTTTTCGACCGCAACGGATGACGCACTTGCCAAGGTTGGCGGCGACGCGCTCATCAACGTGACCGTTTCCAACAGCTTGTACGGGTTCATCCCGATCTACAACGTGTTTACCTATACCTGCACCGATGTGAAGGGCATTGCCATCAAGTTCGATCAAACCGCCAAACCGTAGGCAGAGCTCGCTGCCGAACAAATCGCTTACCTTGGCATCTTTACTCCCCATAGCTTGAGGCCGCGGTAACATAGGCTCGTTGCGAAGACAAGTTTGCATTAAACTTGTCTTCGCAACATGCGGCCGCCATCTCGTCCCTCCCTCTCCCTTGACTTGCCGCTGCCCTCGGCGTTATACATGTGCATCACTTTCTGGGAGCCTCCCGTTCATGCCGATCCGTTTCATCCATACCTCTGACATCCATCTGGGGAAGTCCTACCGCTCGATGAGCCCCGGCGGCGACCGCTACGGCGACTTTTTCCGCACCTTCAGCGACATCGTGACGGACGCCATCGCGCAGCAGGTGGACTTCGTGCTGATCGGCGGCGACCTCTTCCATACCGGCCAGATCCTTCCCAAGACCTTCGCCCGTACCATCGAAATCCTGCAACCGCTCAAGGATGCCGGCATCCCTTGCCTCGCGGTGGAAGGGAACCACGACTGGATCCACCGGCGCTACGCGGTGTCTTGGATGGAGGCGCTCTCCCAACTGGGCTACATCTCCCTGCTGCGCCCGTCGCGCACCCCGGACGGCGAGTACCGCTTCGATCCCTTCGACCCGGAAAAGGGGAGCGGCGGACACATCGAGGTTGCCGGCGTGAATGTCTACGGCCTGGGCTACATCGGCTCGCAGGCCGGCGCCCACATCGAACGGATCTGCCAGGCCGTTTCCACCAGCTGCAACATACTGCTCTTCCATGTGGGGATCTGGACCTATTCGCCGGTAGAGATCGGCAACATCAGGCCCGAGGAGGCGCTGCCGCTTGCGGAGTGCTTCGACTACGTGGCGCTCGGGCACGGCCACAAGCCGTACATCGTAGAAACTCCGGACGGGCGAGCCTACGCCTTCAACCCTGGCTCGCCTGAGTGCGTCAACTTTGGCGAGGAGCGCTACGACAAGGGGTACTATCTGGTCTCGCTCGCAGGGGGGCAGGTAAAGCACAGCTTCAGGTGCAGTTCGCCGCGCCCCATGTTCGTCTTGACCGCGGACCTGGACGGCAGCGAGCATGCCGATGAGGCGCTGGAGCGCTTCGCGGCCCAGGTTAAGGAGAAACTCCCGGTGCAAGACGATGCGCGCCTGCCGCTTCTCGAGGTGAGGCTTACCGGCAAGGTGGGCTTTCACCCGTTCGAGTTGAGCCGGGACCGTCTGCGCATCGCGCTGGAGGAGCTCTGCCAGCCGCTTCATCTGGAGATCAAGAATCACCTCTCGCAGGTGGCGGGAGGTGGCGGCGACGATAAGGTCAAGAAGAGCCTTGCCGAGATCGAGCGGGACGTGCTGGGCGAATTGATCCGGGCCAACAGCGCCTATCAGGGCCGCGAGGCGGAGCTGATCGAGCTGTCGCTTTCGCTGCGCGACTTGGTGCTGAAGGGAGACGTCGAGGGTGAGGAACTGCTGGCGGTCCTCATGCGCGGAGGTGCCCCGTGCGCCTGATCTCCATCCAGCTTAAGAATATAAAGTCGCACCGTGACACCGAGCTCTCCTTCTCGCCGGGTATCAACGTCTTGTGCGGCGCGAACGGCGTCGGCAAAAGCACCGTCTTCGAGGCGATCGGCTACGGACTCTTCGGGGTGGACGCCCAGGATTTCGTCTCCAAGGCCGAGCGTTTTCTTTCCATCGGCGCCAAGCGCGGCGAGGTGAGCGTGGTCTTCGAGGCAGTCGACGGCGAACAGTACCGGGTGACCCGGACCGTGGGCGGAGGCGGCAAGTGGCTCCTCGCCAGGGCGCAAGGGGATGGCTTTGAGGTTGAGGATCACGCCAACATCCTGGAGACCGAAGCGCGCATCGCGACGCTGTTGGGGCTCTCCACCGCGCGGTCGCTGGCGGACCAGTTCAAGCTTGTGATCGGTCCCTTCCAGAACGAATTCCTGGGCCCCTTCGTCATCAGGCAGCCGACCAAACGCCAGACCGCTTTCGACGAGATCCTCGGCATCGATGCCTGGCGCAGGACCATCGAGGGGACCAAGTCCCTTTTCAGCACCATCGGTGCGAAGATCGATACGCTGCAGGCCGAGGTGGCGGGAAAACTGGAGCAGGTGGCCGTACTGCCGGAGAAGGAGGTGGAACTCCGCACGCTGACAGCGAGTGCCGCAGCCAAGGGCCACGAGCTGACCCTTGGGACGGCTGCCATGGAACTGGTTACCGGTCGGCTGGCGATGTTGGACGCGCACAAGGAAAAGCTGGAAGTAACCCAGAACGCGTTGCTGGGTCTGCAGGAAAAGGTGCGCTCGGGACAGGACTACGTGGCGAACCAGCAGCTTCTGGTGCAGCAGTCCCGCGCTGCCGCCGCCGTCCTGGATGCCTCCCGCCCCGGGAAGCTCGCCTTCGACGCCGCCGAGGACAAGCTGAAGCTGTTGCGTGCCGAGGAACAGCAGAAGTCGTTGCTGGAGAAGGAACTGGCCGCGCTGGACAAGGACCAATCGAACGTCGCTGCCACTCTCGCCATCGAGACCCGCGAGCTGGGGGAATTGGAAACGCGGATCGCTGCCGACGAACAGCTCTTGGCTGAAGAGGAAAAAGGGCAGGACGAGGCGCTGGCCAGGCTGAAGCACGACGACGACGCCTCGCGGGCAGTGCTGGACCGGGTGAACCTTGCGCTGGCTCGGTTCCGGGAACTCCCGGTGCAGCGCATCGAGAACACTCTGCCGTACCTGGTGCTGGCACTGGACCAGATGGCGTCGCTCGACGCAAAGGTCGCCGGGAAACGTGACCTGGTTGCCGGCGCGGCCGATGTTAAGGCCAAGGCCGGCGAGCTTTCCATCAGGCAGCAGGAGCTGGAACGAGTGCAGCAGGAGCGCGCCCAGCTTACCGGTAAGAAGCAGTCGCTCATCGAGGGAAGCGAGAAGATCGGTGCAGGTGCCTGTCCCTTTTTCCAGGAGCCGTGCCAGAACCTGCCGGAGGGCGGCGGGGTCGAGGTCTTCACCGCCCGCATAGAGCAACTGGACCAAGAGATTGCCGGTCTCGATGGTACCGCCCTGTCCCTTTCGGTAAGGCTCAAAGAGGCACAGGAGGCCGCGCTGCAGCTGGCGGGGATTGAGCAGGTGGCGCGCGAACTGGAAGCGGCGGGCCGCGAGCGTGGCGCGCTGGAGGCGGAGTTTGCCGCAAAGCTTGACGAGATCGCCCCCAATACCCTGGTGTCCGGTGTGCAAGAGTTCCTGGCCGCGGCAGAGCTTTCGGGTACCGACTTTCCTGGCGTCGAACTCGCTCTGGATGGCGGGCCGCAGGAGCGGCGCCGGCAGCTGGAGGCTTGGAGCGACAGCTGGCATCGGGTGCTGGTGTCCCTCGAACAGCAACTGACGGCCCGCGTGAAACAGGCGGAAGAACCGGTACAGAGCTGTGCACTGAAATTGCGGGAACTGGACGTCCGGAACGAGGCGCTGGATCGCAAAAGACGCGATCTTGCCGCGAACCGGGAAAAGCTTGCACAGCGCCAGAAAACGATCATGGAGCACCAGGGGTGGATTGCCCGGCTGGGTGAGGGCGTGGCGCGCAAAAAGGAGGCGCTCTCCCTGCATGCGGGACTTGAGGCGCGTATCGCGACGGCCGCCGAGGAATTGGAGCGCTTCCAGGCGGAGCGGGATCGTTTCATCGCCAACGAGCAGGCGGCCGGTGAGTTGGACAAGCGTTCGGAGACCCTGGGCAAGTACCAGGCCCGCCTGCAAGAGCTGGAAACCGGCGTGAAGGAGAAGGCGGAGGAACTTCGCGTCCTTAAGGACGGCTACCAGGCTGAATTGCACGACGAGGCGAAAAGGGAGCGCGAAGGGCTGGTCTCTTCGCTGGCCACGCTGCAGGCGGAAATCGCAGGGCTGGGCGACGGGACGGCCCGGCTCGAAAAGGAGATCGCGGCGCTTACCGAGATCTCCGGCGAAATCGAGAAGAAACTGGCCGCGATCGAGAAGCTGAAAGAGCAGGGGAACCTGGTCAAGTTCCTGCGCGGACAGGTGTTCAAAAACGTGTCCACACAGCTGTCCGAACGCTTCCGCGAGGAGATCAGCTTCCGGGCGGACCGGATCTACCGCAGCATCGCGGAATCGGACGAGGAACTGTTCTGGGGGGAGAACTACCAGATCGTACTGAAGGACATGGCGGACGGCGTGCTGCGGGAGCGGACCGACGACCAGCTGTCCGGCGGGCAGATGATGAGCGCGGTGGTCGCGCTTAGGCTCGCGCTTTTGCAGACCATCGGCGCCCGGATCGCCTTCTTCGACGAGCCGACCTCCAACCTCGACGCCGAGCGCAGGGAAAACCTGGCGCGGGCCTTTCGGGCTATCGATGTCGGGAAGGAAGAGGTTACCGAGCATTGGTACGATCAGCTGTTCTTGGTAAGCCACGACGTGAGTTTCACCGAGATCACCGACCAGATGATACTGCTTGATAAGTGATGGAGAAACGGGGGAAAGCCCTCCGTGTCCCGTGTCTTAAAAATAAGTTTTTGGAAGGATTGCCGTTACATGACCGATCAGAATCGCGGAGCGTGGTTCATCGTGGCCTCGGCTGCTGGGTTTGCCACGCTCGGTATCCTCATCAAGTTCGCCTTCGCTGGCGGCGCCAACATCACCACGATCCTTGCCGGCCGGTTTCTGCTCACCGCGTTGTTTCTACTCGCCCTGCTGCGCCTGCGCCACACGCCGCTTACGGTCAGCAGGAAATTGATGCTGCAACTCGTCCTCATGGGCGCGGTCGGCTACGGCGGCATGTCGATGCTCTACGCCAACAGCATCCATTTCCTTACCGCCTCCCTTACCAGCATGCTGCTTTACACCTACCCGGCGCTGGTAACGCTGCTCGCCGTCCTCATCCGTATCGAGCGCTTCAGCCTCACCAAGGGTGCGGCTCTGCTTATCTGCTCGTGCGGACTGCTCCTGCTGCTCGGCGTATCCTTCGATGGGGCGCAGCTGGAAGGGGTCCTTTCGGCGCTCGGCGCGGCGGTTATCTACAGCTGCTACATCCTCATCGGCAACCGGATACTGAAGAACCTCGACCCGCTGGTCACCTCGCTCTACGTCTGCACCTCCGCCGGCCTCGCCTTCCTTATCTACGGCCTAGCCACCGGCGACCTCGTGTACCGGATGACGCCGTCCGGATGGCTCGCCATCGTCGGGGTGGCCGTCTTCCCGACCATCTTCGGAGTGATCGGTTTCTTCGCCGGCCTGCGCCTGGTCGGCGCCACCAACGCCTCCATCATCAGCACCCTCGAACCGCTCATCACGGTACTCCTTTCCGCCATCCTCCTCGGCGAGCGCATCACTCCCACGCAGGGACTGGGCGGCGCCATCCTCCTCTTCGGTGCGGTAGTCCTGCAGCTCTGGGGCAACGGCCGCCGCGTCACCGTCAACGAAGTCTAAACCACAAAAAAAAGCAGGGATGCAAAGGGGTCTCCCTCGCATCCCTGCTTGAATTGCTTTTCGTTTTCCGGAAGGTCAGTGGGCGGCTGCGTTGACCTCTTCCTCCCGCTTGCGGTCCTTGGCGTGGTCGCGCGCGATCAGCATGTAGATGGACGGGATCACGAAGAGCGTGAACATCGTTCCGATGAACATGCCGCCGACCAGGACGAGACCTATCGAGTTCCTGGCTGCCGCACCCGCGCCGGTTACCAGGGTGAGCGGAAAGTGGCCGGCGATGGTGGCCGCGGCGACCATCAAGATGGGCCTCAAGCGGGTTTCCGCCGCCTGGTGCACGGCATCGAGCTTGCTCAAGCCGGCAAGCTGCAGCTTGTTGGCGAACTCGACGATCAATATCCCGTTTTTGGAGACGAGGCCCACCAGGGTGACCAGGCCGACCTGGGAGTAGATGTTGAGCGTCGTGGTCCAACCGTGGGTCCAGAAGGGGACGTTCGGGTCAGGCATCTTCAAGAAGGTGAAGAGCAGGGCGCCGAACATCGCAAGAGGCACGGAGCCGGCCAGAATGACGAAGGGATCGCGGAAGCTGTTGAACTGGGCCGCCAGTACCAGAAAGATCAGGATGATGGCCAGACCGAAGGCGGGCAGGAACTTGTTTCCCTCGGTGCGCAACTGGCGCGATTCCCCGGTGTAGTCGATGGCGTACCCCTGGGGGAGGATCTTCGCTGCCTCCGTCTCCATGAACTTGAGCGCCTCGTCCAGCGGCCGGATGGCGACACCGCTGATCTTCACGGCGTTCTTCTGCTGAAAGCGGTTCAGCGAGCGTGGCACGACCGAGTCGCGCTGGGTGGCGATGGTGCCCAGCTGGAGCACGCCGTTGTTCGGGCCGGTCACATAGGCGTTCTCGAGCTGCCCCGGGTTGAGGCGGTCGGTGCGCTGGACCTGCGGGATGACCTTGTAGCTCCTGCCGGCGATGTCGAACCGGTTCACGTAATCTCCACCCACCAGGGCTCCCAGGTCGCTGGAGATCTGGCTCAGGTTGAGCCCGAGGCTGGCCACCTTGTCGCGGTCGATCATGAACTCGGACTGGGGCTGGTCGATCTTCACGTCGATGAGCGGCGGGAAGGCGAACATCCCGCTCTGGGCGGCCTTACCCTGCAGTTGCTCGGCGAACTTGAGGATCTCCGGCGCCTCCGCGGTCGAGGTGATCAGGAATTCCACCGGGAAATCTCCGCCGCCGGGCAGGGCGGGGGGCGTCACCGGGAAGATGCGCACCCCGGGAAGCTGCTGCAGCTTTTGCTGCACCTCGGGCATGATCTGGAAGATGGTGCGCTTGCGCTCCTGCCATGGCTTAGCCACCATGCCGCTGAAGCCGGAGTTGGGCATGGTTACCTGGAAGGTGAACGCACGCTCCGGCACGTCCATCAGGATCTTGTCCACCGCCTTGGAAAAGTGGGCGTTCTGGTCGATGGTGGAGTTGGCCGCAGAATCCATGATGCCGAAGATGACACCCTGGTCCTCCATGGGGGCAAGCTCCTTGGCGGACATGGTGAACATCGGGATGGCAAGGAGCGAGATCACCAGCCAGACCGTGTAGACCGCGGGACGCGCGCCAAGGGTCCAGGTGAGCATCCGGGAGTACAGCCCTTTGAGGCGCTCGAAGTCGCGCGAGATCCGTCCGGCGAGCCCGCGCTCCTCAGCGCCGGGGCGCAAAAGGTAGGCCGACATGACCGGCGACAGGGTAAGCGCCACGATGCCCGAGATGGTCACCGCGCCGGCCAGGGTAAAGGCGAACTCGCGGAACAGGGAACCGGTGAGGCCGCCCTGCAGGCCGATCGGGAGGTAGACCGCGGCCAGGGTGATGGTCATGGCGATGATGGGGCCGACCAGTTCGCGCGCTCCCACCAGTGCCGCCTGCAGGGGGGTCTTCCCCTCGCGCATGTGGCGCTCGACGTTTTCCACTACGACGATGGCGTCGTCGACCACGAGACCGACGGAAAGGACGATGGCCAAAAGGGTGAGCAGGTTCACGGTGAACCCGAAGAACTGCATCAGGAACACGCCGCCCACGAGCGAAACCGGGATCGCCACGATCGGTATCAAGACGCTTCGGAAGGAACCCAGGAAGAGGAAGATGACCAGCATGACGATGAGCAGCGTGTCGCCCAAGGTGCTCAGCACCTCGTGGATGGCGTTCGATATGTAACTGGTGCCGTCGTAGGCGATTTCGGCCTTGAGTCCGGTTGGTAGGTCGCGCTGGATGGAGGCCATCTCGGCCCGCACTCCCTTGATTACGTCGAGCGAGTTGGCGTTGGGGAGCGGCCAGATCCCCATGAAGACGGCGGTCTGCCCGGAGAAATGCACGTCGGTGTCGTAATCCTCGGCGCCCAGGACTACGTCGGCGATGTCGCCCATCCTGACGATGGTCCCGCCCGACTGGCGGACCGCGAGCTTCTTGAACTCGTCGACCGTGCTCAGGTTGGTATCGGCGGTGAGGTTTACCTGGATATAGGAGCCTTTGCTGCGTCCCAGGGCCGAGAGCACGTTGTTGGCCGCCAGTACCTGCCGCACCTGGGCCGGGGTTACGGCGAGGGCCGCCATGCGGTCCGGTTTCAGCCAGATGCGCATGGCGAAGGTGCGGGCGCCCAGGATGTCGGCCCGCTGCACGCCGGCCACCGCCGAGAGTCGGGGCTGCACCACGCGCACCAGGTAATCGGTGATCTCGTTCTGCTTCAGGATGTCGGAGCTGAAGCTCAGATACGCCGAGGCGAACTGGCTGTCGGCCGACTCGATGTTGATGGTCGGCACCTCAGCCTCGGGCGGGAGGTCGCGTCGCACCTGGTCCACCTTGGAGGAGATTTCCGCCAGTGCCTTGGTCGAGTCGTAGTTGAGTTTCAGGCGGACTGCAATGGTGGAGAGCCCAAGGGTACTCTGGCTGGAGATGTACTCGATGCCGTCCGCCGCCGCGATGACCCGCTCAAGCGGCGTTGTGATGAAGCCCCGGACCAGGTTCGCGCTTGCCCCCACGTACACCGTGGTTACGGTGATGGTGGCGTTCTCGCTGCGCGGATACTGGCGCACCTGGAGCGTGCGGATCGCCTGCAGACCGGCGATGATGATGATGAAGCTTACCACCGCGGCGAGTACCGGGCGGCGTATGAAAAGGTCGGTTATGTTCACGGTCAGTTGTTCTCCGGTGTAGGCGCCTTCTGGAAGGTTGGGGCCAGCTTGTTGTCGATCAACGCGGCCTGACCGTTGTGCAACTTGAAGACGCCGGTGCTCACGATGGTGTCGCCTTCCTTGAGCCCGCTTGCCACGGCGACCAGGTCGCCGCGCTTTTCACCCAAACGCACGAACTGCTGGCGCAGCACGAGGCCCGTCCTGGGCTTGGGCGGCAGCTTGGCTGCGGACTTCTGATCCTTGCCCTGGGGGGGCTGCGGCTCCTTGGCGGCGTCCACGATCAGAAACACGGAATCCCCGTAGGGGTTGTAGAGCACCGCGGTCGCCGGAATGATCAGCACCTTCTGTCTGACCGGCAGCCCGACGGCGACGTTGACGAACATCCCGGGGCGCAGTTTTTCCGAGGCATTATCCAGGGTCGCCTGCACCTTGATGTTGCGGGTGTCGGTGTCCACCAGCGGGTTTAGGGCGGTGACCTTCCCGCTACTGGCGTGGCCGGGGAGGGCGTCGCAGGTGACCCGCACCTGCTGGCCGTTGTGCAGCTGACCCAACTGCTGCTGGGGCAGGCCAAAGTCGGCGAAGATCGGGTTCATGGTCTGCAGGGTGACGATCGGGTCCCCCTCGCGCAACATCTGCCCCAGGTTCACCTGCCTGATGCCGAGCCGACCGCTGAAGGGGGCCCGGATGGTCTTCTTGGCAATGGTGGCGCGGATGTTGTCCGCCTGGGCCAGAGCCTGATCGTATGCCGCCTGGGCGGTATCGAATTCGGCCTGGGAGATGATCCTCTCCTTGAGCATCTTACGGTCGCGCTCCAACGTGCTGCGGGTTAGATCGATCTGGGCCAGGGCGCTCTGCAGCTGCGCCTTCTCGGAAGCGACGTCCTGGCTCACCAGGAGGTCCCCCTTCTTGACCTGTGTTCCCGGTTGGAAGGCGATGTTGACGACCTTGCCGGCGATCTCGCAGGCTACGGTGACCCCCTGGACCGCGTTCAGCGTGCCGACGGCGGAAAGGCTGCTGTCCCAGGCGTCGGAGCGAACGACGGTTGAGGTGACCGTCTCGGCGGGCGGCACGAACTTCTTGCCGGTCTCTATCATCGCCCTGATCTGCAGGGCCTTAACCCCGGCAAGGACGGCGATGACGATGAGTAACAGGACGATGGCGTATATGATCCGCTTTTTCTTCATATCTTGACGGCTCCGCTGTGCGATTAGTGTTTTTGTCGCATGCTATTTTGAGGATCACCGCCGCATTTGCCGGTGATCCGGTTCTCTTGTTGTAAATTCCCCCGCCCCTTGCGGGAGGGGGCCAGGGGGCGGGGGAAGCTGCCACCAGCTCAAATGTCGGCACCTTCACCCACCCCCCGACCCCTCCCGTCAAGGGAGGGGGAGCTAAACCCTTTGTCACTGACTGCTCTTGGCCGCCAGGGTGTTTGCTGGTTTCCCATCGCCATTCCACCAGCCGCCTCCCAAAGCCTGGAAGAGCGCGGCGCTGTCGGCGAGGCGGGCGGCCTGTGCCTGGGCCAGGCTGATCCTCGCGGTCAGGTACTGGCGCTCGGCATCGAGCAGGTACAGGTAATTGACTGCACCGAAACCGTACTGCTGGCGCGCCAAGTCGAAAGTCGCTTTGGCCGCCTGCTCGGACTCGGCCAGCGCTTTCAGAGTCTGGGCGTCCAGGTCGAGCGCCCTCAGCACGTCTGCCACGTTTTGGAAGGCCTGCAGCACGGTGGACCGGTACTGCGCCTCGGCCTGATCGTACGCGGCATTGGCCGCCCGCTGCTTTGCCTTCAACTCGCCGCCATGAAAGATGGGCTGCAAAATCCCGGCACCCAGGGACCACACCGATCCGTTGGTGAAAAGATCCCCGAAACTGACGCTCTGCGGTCCGATACTGCCGGTGAGGGTGATCTTCGGAAAAAGGTTTGCCGTTGCCACTCCCACCTGGGCGCTTGCCTGGTGCAAGATTTCTTCCGCGGCCAGCACGTCCGGACGCTGGCGCACCAGCTCCGAGGGAAGGCTCAAGGGCAGTTCCTGCGGCAGCGTCAGGTCCGCCAGGTTGAATTGAGGCAGTGCAGCCGCTTCGGAAGGGAACTTCCCGGCGAGGACCGCCAGTTGGTGCCGGGACTGCGACAGCTCTTTTTCCAGAGGCGGCAGCGTGCTGCGGGCCTGTGCCAGCAGCGACTGCTGGGCCAGGAGTTCCGGGCGGGTGCCCGCTCCGAGTTCCAGTCGGCGCTCGATGAGCTTCACCTGTTCCTCTTCGGCGGCGATGATCTCAGCCGTGGCTTTAATCCTGGCACGCAGCGAGGCCTCCTGCACTGCGGTCGTCACCAGGTTCGAGGTGAGGGTGAGGTGCGACGCTTCCAGGAGGTAGCGCTGGTAGTCCAACTGGGCCTGCGACGCCTCGACTGCACGCCTCGTACCGCCGAACAGGTCGAGGTTGTACGACACGTTGACCGAGGCGTTATAGAGGGTGAAGATGGTGGAACCGGCGTTGGGCTGCCCGAAGGTGGCACTGGAGAACTTCTGGCGGGTCGCGGAGAAGTTGGCGTCCACGCTGGGCAACTGCGCGCCGAACTGGGCCCTGCGGTTCTCGACGGCCTCTCTGAGCGCCGCCTGCGCCGCAGCCAGGTTGGGACTGTCGTTTAGCGCTTGGGTGATCAGGTCGTTGAGCGGCTTGTTCTGGAAAAGGGTCCACCACTGGGCGGGGATGTCACGGCCGCTCACGAACCGCTGCGCCTCGCCTTTGGTGACGGGCGCCGTCACGGTGGAGGCGGGGAGGGGAAACTCGGTGAAGGTCGAGGCGCGGGGGGCTGCAGGTTGGCGGAAGTCGGGACCGACGGCGCAACCGGACAGTGCCAGCAGCACGAGCGCCAAAAGTGGCGCCTTCCTGCAGTGCGGCCCGGCGCTGTCGCGGTGTCCTGGAGTTTCGTTTCTGCTTAAGGTCCGTCCTGCGGCGTATGTATTCATTCCGATGCTGCCAGATGGTTCGTTCATTCAGTGCCCTCGTTTCCAACTATACCAGTCATCATGGTGAGAAAACATGATGATACAATTTCTCGTCACTTGCAATCCGTCTAATTCTTACACTTTCTGTGTGGGTGGGCCCTGCCGGCACAACCCCCGGAAAAATAACTGAACCTGCCAGGCCGATTCACGCACTGGAAGCTGCAGCGCATCTCAACCATCCGACCGGTATCGACTGATTGGCAGACAAGAGGCGATTCGGACGTCGCGGTACCTGCGGCCATTGTGGCAGACTTGTTACTTTGTTATTCTCCTTACACAGAAAGGTCTTTTAATGATGCTTTAAGGTTCATCCTGAAAAGATACAATTCATTTTCTGCACTTGCAACCCTTTTTCTTTGTGTATACGAGGTCCACTTCTACCTGTAATTACCAACTCTTTCTGCTGCGGGATGCGCAGTAGCAGACGTGCAACTGAGACGGTCCGTGGCCGCGCGGCGCTGTCGTTGACTTTCCCTCGTCGATCTGCTAGAGGATTATGTTTATATCAATTTCCCAGCCAAGGACCATATGGATCATTTCGATCAGTTCTTCATCAAAGTTGCCATCATGCTCGTCCCTGCCCTGCTGGCCATCACCTGCCACGAGGTGTCGCACGGTTATGTTGCCGACAGGTTCGGGGACTCTACCGCCAGGATGCTCGGACGTCTCACCCTGAACCCGATCAAGCACCTGGACATCCTGGGCACCTTGATGGTGTTCGTGGTGGGGATCGGCTGGGCCAAACCGGTGCCGGTTAACTTTAACAACCTGCGCCACCCCAAGCGGGACATGATCTGGGTGGCGGCGGCCGGCCCAATCACCAATTTCACGCTGGCCATTGTTTCCGCACTCGCCATGCGCGGCTTGGTGTCTCTGTCGGCCGGGCTTGCCGAGAACTCGCTTGTGGCCAACGTTGCTGACCCCGTCACGCTGATGCTGGCCTTTTCGGTTTACATCAACCTGCTGCTGGCCATTTTCAACCTGATCCCTGTGCCACCTCTGGATGGCGGAAGGGTGGCGGTAGGTCTTTTGCCCTACGGTCCGTCCATGGCTCTGGCGCGCGTGGAGCCGTTCGGCATGATCATAATCATCGCGCTGGTGTTCTTCACCGACGCCTTCAGCTATGTCATTTCCCCGGCGCTCACCTTCGGGGTTAACCTTTTGGCCGGGCCGCACAGCAACTTGGTCTTCGGCGTTACCAGGCTTATGATGAGGTAGCTCCCTTGGGAGCCCCGGGAGAGCGGAGCCTTGGGTAGTGCATCTCACCTTCGTGGCACACGTTGTACCCGTTTTTCCTCCTGCTTCGCTAAATGAAGGGAGGGTGAAAATAGATTTTGAAAAGGAGTTCGTACATGAGCAACAAGCGTATCGTAAGCGGCATGAGACCGACCGGCAAACTGCACCTGGGACACTATCACGGGGTGCTGTCAAATTGGATGGAACTGCAGAAAAACTTTGAATGTTTCTTCTTTGCGGCCGACTGGCACTCGCTTACCACCGAATACGCCAGTACGGACGGTATCAAAGACAACATCTACGAGATGGTGCTCGATTGGCTTGCCTTCGGCATCGACCCCGAGCAGAGCGTCATCTTCGAGCAGAGCATGGTGCCGCAGCACGCCGAACTGAACCTGATCCTCTCCATGATCACCCCGGTTGCCTGGCTGGAGCGCAACCCGACCTACAAGGAAATGCAGGAGAACCTGGACACCAAGGACCTCTCCACCTTCGGTTTCCTCGGCTATCCGGTGCTGATGGCCTCGGACATCATCGTCTACAAGGCGACGCGGGTCCCGGTCGGCCAGGACCAGATCCCGCACCTGGAAATCACCCGCGAGATCGCCCGGCGCTTCAACCACCTCTACGGCGAAGTTTTCCCGGAGCCGGCGGCGCTTCTTACCGAGACCCCCAAGGTGCTCGGCCTGGACGGCCGCAAGATGAGCAAGTCCTACGGCAACGCCATCTTCCTCTCGGACAGCGCCGAAGAGACCCGGAAGAAGGTGCTTTCCATGATGACCGACACGCTGCGCCCGTACAAGAAGGATCCGGGCGAGCCGGACCGCTGCATCGCCTTCACGCTGCACGCGCTCTACGTGCCGCAGGAAAAGCGCGACGAGATCGTGGTCGCCTGCCGCAGTGCCGAGCTTGGCTGTGTGGACTGCAAGAAGATCCTGGCGCAGTGCATGATCGACACTCTGGCACCGTTTCGCGCCAAGCGCGAAGAACTGGCCGGGAAAGAAGGGCTGGTGCTTGAGGTGCTGGCCGAGGGGAGCCGGAAGGCCGAAGTGGTCGCCCGCGAAACCATGGTCGAGGTGCGCACCGCACTTAAGGTGTAGGGGCGGGGAATACGACTTGACGATTTAGCCACTCAACGTTTTGCTTTTAACCTTCGGAGTCACGATTGCCCCTCGAACACATGCAAAGCAACCTCTTTTCCGATGCCCTGGAGAACGCCTATAGGGTGCAGATCGAGGAGTTCGAGGGGCCGCTCGACCTGCTGCTCCACCTCATCAAGAAGAACGAGCTGGATATCTACAACATCCCGATCGCTTCCATCACCCGGCAGTACCTACAATACCTCGATCTGATGAAGGAGCTGAACCTCGACATCGCCGGGGAGTTCCTGGTGATGGCGGCGACGCTTTTGCAAATCAAGTCGCGCATGTTGCTCCCGCTCACTCCCGAAGAGGAGGAGGCCGAAGTCGAAGACCCGCGCGCCGAGCTGGTACGCAGGCTCCTGGAATACCAGCGCTACCGGGACGCCTCGTTTCAGCTCACCAGCCGGAACCTCCTGGGGCGCGAGGTCTTCGCCCGGAAGTTCGACTCGCAGGACGTGGCCGACCTGGCCCCCAGGGAGGAGCCGGTCGACGTGGAGCTTTTTGAGCTGATCGACGCCTTTCGCCGGGTGCTTTCGCGGGTCTCGGTGGAAACCTTCCACAACGTGGTCACCGACGGCATCAGTATCGCGGAGCGGATAAGCGAAGTGCTCTCCCAGTTGCACGGCGGCAAAACCATCACCTTCGACTCGCTGTTCCACACCGGCATGACTCGGGACCTTTTGGTGGTCACCTTCCTGTCCATTCTGGAGCTGTGCAAGCTGAAACTGATCAAGATCACCCAGGCCGAAAGCCTGGGGTCTATCTGGCTTACGTCCGCAGCCGAGTCGGACAACGTCGTACAGGAGGAAATTCTTGTCGAGTAAGTCGCTTAAATCGGTCGTCGAGAGCCTGCTCTTCGTGCACGATCAACCGCTCTCCGTGGACCGGCTCGTCCTTTTGCTCGAGGAGCACGAGCGCGCCGATATCCGCGAGGCGCTCGACGCCCTGATGGAAGAGTACGCCACGGCCGAGCGCGGCATCATCCTGGCCCAGGTGGCGGGGGGGTACCAGCTGCGCAGCCGCCCCGAGCACGCCGATTACATCAGGAGGCTCACCAAGAGCCGCGGCGTGAAGTTCAGCCAGTCGGCCCTGGAGACACTCGCCATCATCGCCTACCGCCAGCCCATCACCCGCGCGGAGGTGGAGTACCTGCGCGGGGTCGATTCGGGCGGCGTCTTGAAGAGCCTTTTGGAGAAGAAGCTTTTGAGGATCGTCGGCAAGAAGGACGTCCCCGGCAAGCCGCTCATCTACGGCACCAGCCGCGAGTTCCTCGAACTCTTCGGCCTGAAGGATCTGGCCGCGCTCCCGACGCTTAAGGAGATCCAGGAACTCGCGCCGCCCGACCCGTTTGCCGACCAGCCCGCCCTGCCGCTGGATCCGGTTGAAGCCGGCTGAGGCTCTGGTAGAATATCTCCGGAGCGCGGCCCTGGAAAACCGCGCCAGGACGGGGTTTTCGGCACCCGAGGGAGGCTCTCATGATACGTCAACCCGCAGTAGCCGGTAAGTTCTACACTGATGACCCGGACCAGTTGCGCGAGGAACTGGACTCGATGATCGCCCCGGGCGAGGCCGCCCGCGTGATCGGCATCGTCGCTCCGCACGCAGGCTACGTCTACTCCGGGAAGGTGGCCGGACAGGTCTACGGCGCGGTGAGGGTTCCCGATGCGGTCCTTGTCCTTGGCCCCAACCACACCGGCGTCGGCGCTCCCGCAGCGCTGGCTCCCCCGGGCGAATGGCTCACCCCGCTCGGCTCGGTCCCCGTGAACGCCCGTCTCTCGGAACTGATCCTGAAAAGCGACCCGATGGTCCTTGAGGACGTTTCCGCCCATCGCTTCGAGCATTCCCTCGAAGTGCAGGTCCCCTTTCTGCAGCGCCGCAACCCCCGCGTCAGCATCGCCGCGCTCTGCCTCTCGCTTGCCGATTTCGCTTCCATCGAACGACTGGGGCAGGGGATTGCCCGTGCCATCAGGGAATACGGCGGTGAGGTGCTCATCGTGGCAAGTTCGGACATGAACCACTTCGAATCCGCACGGGTGGCCAAGGAGAAGGACGATCTGGCGCTTGCCGAGATCGCAGCCATGAACCCCGAGCGGCTTTTCAAGGTCTGCCGCGATCGGCACATCACCATGTGCGGCGTGGTGCCGGCTGCCGTCATGCTGGTCGCGGCCAAGGAGTTGGGCGCCACCTCCTCGAAACTCGTGCATTACACGACGAGCGGCGAGGTGAACGGCGACCTGGACCGGGTTGTGGCCTATGCGGCAGTGACGGTATCTTGATGGATATTATCACCACCCACGTCAATGCCGACTTCGACTGCGTCGGCTCGATGGTTGCCGCCAAAAAGCTCTACCCCGAGGCGCTGATGGTGTTCTCGGGAGCCCAGGAAAAGGGGGTGCGGGATTTCTTCCAGAAACAGGCCGGCCCCCTCCCCGAATTCACCCGCATCAAGGACGTCGATTTCTCCAGCATCACCCGCCTGATCATCGTCGACTGCCAGCACTCCTCACGCATTGCCCGCTTCGGCGAGCTTGCCAAGGCCGGCGGCCTTGAGATCCACATCTTCGACCACCACCCGAAAACCTCCGGCGACCTGCCGGCCACGGGAGGCGTGATCCGCCCCTGCGGCTCCACCACCACGATCCTCGCCGGCATCTTGCGACAAAAAGGGATCACGGTCACTCCCTTCGAGGCGACCCTGATGATGCTCGGCATCCACGAGGATACCGGCAATCTCACCTATCCCTCTACCACGGCCGAGGACTACGGGGCCGCCGCCTGGCTGGTCGAACGCGGCGCGAGCCTGAACGAGGTGGCCGACTCCATCGGCAAGGAACTCACCGCCGAGCAGGTCTCCTTGTTGAACGACCTGCTCAACTCGCTGAAGACCACCTCCCTCAAGGGGGTCGACATCTCCATTGCCCAGGCCTCGGTCGACCGCTACGTCGGCGACGTCGCGGGGCTCGCCCATATGATCCGCGACATGGAGAACCTGCAGGCGCTCTTTCTGGTCGTCGGCATGGGGGATCGGGTCTACGTGATCGCGCGCAGCCGCGTTCCCGAGGTGCGGGTGGGAGAGATCCTGAAGGAACTGGGGGGAGGGGG
>Ga0208789_1000650_pt1 | contig 28652 bp, 26 predicted proteins | sample Methanotroph_Enr_FD_187368 | JGI IMG/M metagenome (GOLD analysis project Ga0208789, IMG submission 187368) | Enriched soil microbial communities from Old Woman Creek wetland in Ohio, USA - Methanotroph_Enrichment_5 (SPAdes) (version 2) | ecosystem: Environmental > Terrestrial > Soil > Wetlands...
CGTCCACGATGCCGCAGATCTCCTCGATGATGGCCTCGAAGGGCTTGCCGCTCTCCTTGGCGATGAGGCTGGGGTTGGTGGTCACCCCGTCCAGCACGCCCAGGGCGTTGATGCGCTTGATCTCGTCAATGTTGGCGGTGTCGATAAAGAACTTCATGGTCGCGAACTCCTGGGCCGACTGCGGACCCTTCCATTCTCCCAGGGGGCGCGGGAAGCTGGAAGCACGGAGTCTTCCATGGCCAACCCCGAGATCCAGGTCCTCGACAAGGGCTTCGTCCGCCTCATCGACCACATGGGGTCGGACCTCTCCGTGGTGAACGCGGCCCGGGTGTCCTTCGGGAAGCGCAAGGAGGCGATCGACGAGGGCGACGCGAAGCTCATCCGCTACCTGTCCGGGCACGAGCACACCTCGCCCTTCCGCCACACCGCCCTGACGATGCACGTGAAGGCGCCCATCTTCGTGTTCCGGCAATGGATGAAGCACCGCATCGCCTCCGAGTTCAACGAGATCTCAGGCCGGTACGTGGAGTTCCCCGAGGACGAGTTCTTCGTGCCTGCGCTGTTCCGGAAGCAGGCCAAGGTGAACAAGCAGGGCAGCGAGGGCGAGATCGACCCGGAGCACCGGGAGCGGGCCCTGGTGGCCTACCTGGAGAGCTGCCGCGGCGCCGTGGCCCACTACAAGGAGCTGATCTCCCTCGGCGTCTGCCGGGAGCAGGCCCGCTGCATCCTGCCGCTGGGGCTCTATTCGGAGGTCTACTGGACCGTCAGCCTGCAGGCCGTGGGCCACTTCATCCGTCTCCGGTCCGACAGCCATGCCCAGTGGGAGATCCAGCAGTATGCGGCCGCCGTGCGGCATCTGGTGGAGCCGCTGTTCCCGGTCAGTCTGGCGGCCCTGCTGGATTCGGAGAAGGGGTGAGCGCACCGCCCCTCAACCCGGCCCTCTTCCACCTGGATGAGGACCACCTCTGGGTGATGCACTGCGCCGAGGGGCTGGTGCCCCGGGCCGGGATGCGAGCGGTCCGGTCGATGATGCTGAAGGAGCTGCGGCCCTGGGAGGTCCGCTGGGAGGAGGACTTCCAGGGCATCCCGGCCGCCCTGCGGGCCCAGGCGGCGGCGCTGGTGGGCGGCCGCCCGGAGGACATCAGCCTCACGACGAACACCTCGTCCGGACTGCTGTCCATCACCCAGGGATTCCCCTGGCGCGAAGGCGACGAGGTGGTGGCGCCCCTGGGCGAGTTCCCCTCCAACGCCTGGCCCTGGCTGGCCCTGGCCGGGCGGGGCGTGGCCTTCCGCGAGGTGCCCCTGTGGGAGGGGCACCGGGCAGGCCGGATGGCCTGGGAGGGGGCGCCGCCGGGGGAAGGCGTGGACCCGGAATCGGCCCTGCTGGCGGCCCTGGGACCCCGGATCCGCGTCCTGGCCCTGTCCTGGGTGCGCTTCCAGGACGGCCTGAGGCTGGATCTCGCGCGCCTGGGCCGGGCCTGCGTCTCGCGGAGCGTCCGCCTGGTGGTGGATGGCATCCAGGGCGCGGGCACCCTGCCCGTGGACCTCGAGGGTGTCTCGGCCTTCGCCACCGGGGGGCACAAGGGGCTGCTGGCGCCCCAGGGCATGGGTTTCCTGTGGACGGAGGAGGAATTTCGACAGTCGCTGTCGCCTTCCGGAACCTGGCTGTCCGTGGAGGACGCCACGGACTTCTCGCGGCCCTCCACGGATTTCCAGCGGGGATGGCTGGAGGATGGGCGGAGGCTGGAGCCCGGCGGCCCGAACCTGCTCCAGGCCACGGCCCTCCTCAGCTCGCTCGAGTTGCTGAACCGGACCGGCATCGCGGCCATCGCCGGGCACGTGGACGCGCTCCAGGCCCGCCTGCTGGATGCCCTCCGGCGCACGGCGTGGGACGGGGAGGCCCGGCGCCTGTCGGTCCTCCGGCGGTCCGGACGGCTGGGGTCCATCCTGGCGCTGCACCATGGCGGACGGGGGCCACAGCGCCTCCAGGCCCTCCTGCAGGAAGGCCTCCGGCGGGGCATCTACGCCTCGGTGCGGGAGGGCTACCTGCGCATCGCCTTCCACGGCTTCCATACGGAGGCCGACGTAGACCGCGTGGCGGCATGGCTCCGGGCCGTTCCGGGCTAGCGGAACAGCCAGCTCAGCTTCATCTGCACCACGTCGTCCGAGGGCAGGTGCGGGAGGATGGCCAGGTCCGGGCGGGGCGCCAGGCTGGCCCGGTCGTTGATGGGGGCGTCGGTGCTGGCCCCGTGGGTGTACACGAGGAAGAAGGTCGATCCCGGGCGGAACTCCCAGCGGGTGATCAGATTCAGGTTCCAGTCCCGGTAGCTGTAGGCGGTCTGGGGCGCGGTTCCGGCGGGCTGGTCCGCAGGCAGGCCGGGGGCGAGGGTGCGGTCGTCCACGTAGGACTGCAGGTCCCGGAAGGCCCAGTTGGCGGCCAGCCACTGGCTGAAGGCCTGGAGCGTGAGGCGGGTGCTGAAGGCGTAGGACACCCGCAGGGTCTGGTTGAACTGACTGAGGCGGCGGAGGCCCACGATGGGGGTGGCCACGGGGGTTTCCAGCCACTTCAGGTCCCCCTCGTCCCGAGTCAGGTCGGTGGAGAGCTGGATCTCCATGGCCGGTGTGGGCTTGATGGACTGGAAGAGGCTGCTGTCCGTGGAGGGGCCGCCCTCGCGCCAGGCTCGGTTGATGGCCACCCGCACGTACCACGGGCGGTTCCCCGCCGTGTCGAAGCCCAGGTTGGCGTAGGGGATCGTCTGGCGCTGGAGGTACTTCTTCACCGGGTCCTCGTAGGTGCGGAGCTCGCGGTCGTCCTCGGCGGGCAGATCCACGCCGCCCCCACCCCAGAGGGACATGAAGTTGGTGAAGTCCGTCCGTCCCCAGGTGTTGAATTCCCGGAGGTAGACGTGGCCGGCCTGGTCCCGCGCCGTGAGGTGGTCGAGGCCCCAGCCCCAGTTGCGCAGCACGCCCCAGGTGCGGTCCCACTGGCGGGAGATCGAGGCGTAGGCCCGCTGCTCGTCGGCCCGGCCCAGGTAGCCGAGGTCGTTCGGGTTGTAGCTCCGCCCCGCGTTGATGGCCTGGACCTCCAGGCCCCAGCCATCCGCCCAATCCTGGTGGGCCCGCAGGCGGCCCCGCCACCCCTGGTCCTGGGCGTCCTTGGGGCCAGCCTGGCTGCGGCTGAGGGTGGCCTCCAGGAGGCCGCTGCTGTCGAGACTCTTGTACACGCCATCCATGGCCTGCACCTGGGCCACGCGGCCCGCGGGTCCGGCCTCGTGGACGGCGGAGACGAAGCCTCCGACGTAGCTCCCGCGGTCGTCCACCATCTGCTGCACGCGCAGCACGCCGTAGTTGGTGAGGGGCGACAACTCCCGCTCGGACACGCGGCCCGAGGCATCGCGGACCGTGGCCCGGGCCGGCTCGACGCTGGCCCCCAGCAGGCCCACGCTGGTACCGGAGGCATACTTGGCCGTGTACTTGGCGGCGGCGGTGATCTCGGCGGCGTCGGGCCGGTCGAGAAGGGTCTCGCCGGGGTTCAGGTCCGGATCGGAGACACCGCGCCCGATGCGGCGGCTGTAGAACAGGTCGGGCCCCGCCACGCGGAAGATCTCGGAGCCCTCGAGGAAGAAGGGCCGCTTCTCCGGGAAGAAGGTCTCCACGGTGCCCAGGTTCAGCACCGTCTGGTCCACCTCCACCTGGCCGAAATCGGGGCGGACGCTCAGGTCCACCTGGGCGTAGGTGTTGAGACCCCAGCGGGCGTCCAGCCCCGCCCGTCTGGTCCAGCGGCGGTCGTCGTAGCTGCGGGCCGTTTCGAACTTCCTCGCGGCACTGAGGAACGGGACATACTCCCGTCGGGGACGGGGATGGACGCCCTCCAGTCCGATCAGCTCGGGGAACCGGCTCACGAAGCCGCTCTCGCCCCGGGGCACGACGGACCAGCGGGTGGACTCGCGCACGTGCCCCTGGTCCGTACGGCTGAAGTTGATGCCCCAGACCTGGGGACCATCGGCCTCCTGGATCCGCAGCAGGGAGAGGGGGATCTTCAGCTCCGCGGTCCAGCCGCCGGCATCCACGGAGACGGCGCTTTCCCAGACGCCATCCCAGCTGGCGTCGTAGGCGGTGTCGTCGTACATCACCCCGTCCTTCTGGACGCCGGCGGCGTTCACCTCGAAGAGGAACGCGCTGCGCCGGTCGTGAGTGGAGTCCAGGGCCACGCCGAACCAGTCGCTGGGGCTGTCCTGGTCGCGGCGATGGAGGCGGCGGATGATGGTGGCACGGCCCCCGTCCAGGGCTGGATCGTGGTGGAGCCGCGCACCCACATAGAGGAACCGGTCGTCGTAGAGGACGCGGACCTCGGTGGCCTGGTGGGCGGGTTCCCCGTGATCGGGCCACTCCTGGGTGAAGCCTGTGGCGGCGGGGGCCCGTCGCCAATCCGCCTCCCGCAGGCGGCCGTCCAGGCGGATCGGGCCTGTGGCGCGCACGGCCTCCAGGTGCCGGGCGGTCGGATTCGGCTGGCGGGTGGCCGCCAGCAGGAGGGCGGATCCCCCCAGCAGCCAGGCGAGGGACCGGATGCGAAAGCCCATGGATCTCCTGGAAATGGGGCCCGGGGCCCGGCGTGGGGTAATATCTTGCCACACGAAACGAGGCATCACGAAGGACCGGGAGCCTCGGGCATCCTGGACGCACCTACAAAAGTCCGAGGAGCCCCCATGCGCACCCTGCTCATCGCCGTCCTGGCCGCCCTGCCCCTCCTGGCGGGCGGGGGCGGCACCGTCGCCTTCAAGCAGCACACCTTCATGGCCGAGGTGGCCGCCACGGAGCCGGAGAAGTCCAAGGGCCTGATGTACCGCCAGTCCCTGGCGAAGGACCGCTGCATGTTCTTCGTCTACTCGGAGGACGGCCAGCACCCCATCTGGATGAAGAACTGCCTCATCGCCCTGGACGTGGCCTGGGTGGACGCGGACGGCCGGATCGCGGAGCTGGTGGAGCACGTGCCCCCCTGCTCGCCCATGCGGGGCGACGACTGCCCCACCTACGGCGGCACCGTGGCCTCCCGCTACTTCGTCGAGTTCCCGGTGGGCACCTTCAAGCGCCTGGGCCTCCGCAAGGGGGACCGCCTGGGCTGGGACCTGACCCTGGACGACGGCACCCGGGTGAAGGGCGGTGCGCCCGTGCCCGAGGGCCGGAAGAAGAAATAGCGGCTACTCCTCGGCCTTCACGCCCTCCCTCCCCTTGCGGGGGGGGCGGGTGAGGGTGCGCAGGTGCTCCGGCGTGGGGGGGAGCTCGGGCAGGTCCAGGGGGCTCAGCCGGTCGGCCAGCAGTTTCCAGGCGCGGGCCTGCCGGGGCAGGCGTTCGGGCTGGATGACCTCGAAGCCCTGGGCGTAGCTCACGAAGGGGGGCAGGACCAGGGCGAAGCCCGTGAAGAGGAAGGCGGGCAGGCGCATCCAGTCCGGCTCGCTGGCCGGGCCCGGGGCCGGCACGGCGAAGAGGGGGTGCACACCGCCGTTGATCCAGAAGCCGTGGTGGGGGTCGTGGCGCGGATAGACGAAGACCCGCCGGCGATGCATGAGGGTGAAGGGGCCGACCCGGTGCTGCTCCACGGGCTGGATGCCGGTGCCTTCGAGGGCGGGGCCCGCGCTGCGTTCGGGATGGCCCACCACCTGCACCACCTGGCGGCCACCGGCCTTCAGCTTCCGGAAGATGGCCCGCAGCTCGTCGGCCTCCTCCCCCTCCAGGGCGCCCTGGGAGGGCTTCAGGTCCCCGAGAAGGGCCAGCTGGTCCGGGGCGTACTCGTCCAGGAGGCTGAAGGCGCGCTCCCAGATCTCCTGCTGCGGGGTGGCGGGCATGGCGTCGACCCGCCGGCGCCGCGCGGCCCCCAGCCCGAAGAAGAAGTCCGCCAGCACCAGGGTCTTCTGCCGGGGCAGCCATACGGCCCTCCGGCTGTCGAGCACCACGTCGTCGCTGAGCTGGACCTGCATCGGGCCTCCCGCTTCCATTGGACCACAGGGGGCCCCTGGCGCCAGAATCCCGTTGGGAGGACGCGTGTCGCACGGCCAGGGCCACACCCTGAAACTGGACTGGCGGGGGGAATCCCGGAAGGTGCTCCTCCACGATCCTCCCGAGGCGGCGGGGCGGCGCCTGCCTCTGGTGCTGGCCCTCCACGGCACGGGGGGCACGGGCCAGATCATGGCCACCCTGTCGGGTCTGAGCCGGCTGGCGGACCGGGAGGGCTTCCGGGTGGCCTACCCCCAGGCCCTGGGCGAGGCGGGCACGGAGGATCCCGCGCGGGGCGCGGCCTGGAACGCCGGTCCCGGCTTCGGCTGTCCGTTACACCCCGAGGCCGAGGATGTGGGCTTCCTGCAGGCGGTGGTGGACCGTGCGGACCGGCACGGGCCCGTGGATCCCCGGCGGATCTTCGTGGCGGGTTTCTCCAACGGTGCGCGCATGGCCACCCGCCTGGCGCTGGAGGCCTCGGGCTGGGTGGCGGCCATCGCGGCGGTGGCTGGATCCCCTGTGGCCGGCGATCCGCCGGCCCGGCCCGTGCCGACCCTCGCCTTCCATGGCACGGAGGACCGGCACATCCCCTACCTGGGCGGTACCGGCAGCCAGGGCCGGCGTCTGGCCGCCGCTGCGGCATCCGAGGCCATGGCCCGCTGGGCCGCCCTCATGGGTTGCGACGAGGGACCCGAACGGACCCGGCGCGGAACCCACACCCTCGACCTTTGGCGCGGAGGAGAGGCCGAGGTGGGCCTCTGGACCGTGGCCGGCATGGGCCACGCCTGGCCCGGAGGGCGGGCCTACGCACCCGGGGCCGATGTTCCGGTGGCCGACCTCAGCGCCGCCGAACTGATCTGGGCCTTCTTCGACGCCCACCCCCTGGAGGCACCATGACCGCCCCCTGGGCGCCCCTGGTGGCGGGGCTGGCGACGGGCCTCTCCGGCGGCGCGCTGGCCGGCGTGTTCGGCGTGGGCGGCGGCCTCGTGATGGTGCCCCTGCTCGGGCTGATTCTGGGGCTGGATCAGCGACAGGCCCAGGGCGCCACCCTGGCGGCCATGCTGCTGCCCACGGGTCTCCCCGCGGTCCTGGAGTACCGCCGGCGGGGGATCCGCACGAGCCTGCGGCTGGTGGGTGTGCTGATCCTGGGCTTCCTGGTCGGCATCTACGGGGGGGCGTCGGTGGCCAACAGGATCCCGCCAAGCCTGCTGCGGTGGGGCTTCATCGCGTTTCTGATCCTCATCGCCGTCAAGACCTGGCGGCGCCGGGAACCGGCCCCCCTGGAGGGCGCCGGGGCATCCCAGGATCCGAGTCAGGGCCTGTGGCGCTACGGGCTGCCCATCGGTTTCCTGGCCGGCGTGGTCTCCGGCCTCACGGGCCTGGGGGGCGCCATCGTGGTGATCCCCCTGCTGGCGAGCCGCTTCCGTATGACCCAGCACGAGGCCCAGCTCACGAGCCTGGCGATGCTCCTGCCCCCCATCGGCCTGCCGGGGATCCTGGTCTACGCCCGCTCGCCAGGGGGCCTGCCCTGGCTGGTCATCGGGGGTGTGGCTGCGGGTTTCGGGTTCGGGGCCTTCCTGGGGGCCCGCATCGCCACCCGGCTCCGGGGACCCCGCCTCCGGCAGGCCTTCGCGGTCCTGGCGGTGGCCATGGCCCTGCTGCTGGTCCTGCGAGGGCGCTGATCAGAGAAAGCCGAGGCGGGAGTAGGTGGTGCCCAGGAGGGAGTCCGTCGTGCTGGACGCCTGTCCCAGCCAACGGTCCAGCACGGTGGCGTAGAGGCTCCTGAAATCGGTGGTGAACTTCAGGTTCCCGTTGGCGTCGAGGCTGGTCAGGTCCGGGTATCCGCCATAGAGGCCGCCCTTGACGGCGCGGCCCACGCAGAAGGAGAGCCCGGCGGTGCCGTGGTCCGTGCCGCTGCTGTTCTCCTGGACCCGCCGTCCGAACTCGCTGTAGGCCAGGATCATCACGCGGTCCTGGGCATTGCCGGATGGCGTGGTGACCGTGGCCAGGTCGTCATAGAAGGCCTTGATGGACCCGCCCAGGGTGCGCTGCAGGTTGGGATGATCGACGGCCTGGTTGCTGTGGGTGTCCCAGCCGCTGAGGCGCGTGAAGAACACCTGTCCGGGAAGCCCTGCGGCGAGCATCTGCGCGATGAGCTTGAACTGGTTGCTGAGGGCGGAGGAGAGGGCCGATCCGTTGAGTTTCGTCACCGGGTAGGCGGCGTCTCCGGGGTAGGGCACCGACGGCGTCCTGGCCGGCAGGGTTCCGCCGGTCCCGAACGCAGGGTTGTTCTGGGCTTCGTAGAAGAGCGTTCCCGCGGCCGCCGCGGCCAGGTAGGCGGCGGCGGAGGCGGGATCGGCGCTGGCGGTGGACAGGGACGTGCCCCACCCGGATTCCAGAAGGGCGGCATCGGGAACCTTGGACCCGCTGAGCAGGTAGGAGGGGTAGACGTAGCCTCCGCTCCCCGTGATGGACACGAAGCTGCGGGTGGCCCCCTTGAGCATCACGGGCAGGTCGGCGGTGACGGTGAGGCCGCGCAGCACGTCGCCCGCGGGACTGAAGGCGGTGTCGGCGAAGCGGCCCAGCCAGCCGTTGCCGGCGGGCACCGTGGCCCCTTGGCCCCAGAGGTCGATGGAGGTGAAGTGGGACAGGTTCGGATTGGGCATTCCGATGCCGGGGATCCAGGCCACCCGGCCGAGCCCGTGGAGCTGGTCCATCCCGGTGAAGTCCGTGTTGAGGGCCGCTCCCCCGCCGAGATCGATCTGCTGGCTGGCGGGGATCCCCAGGGTGGCCCGCTTCGCCTGGTAGACCCCGAGATTCGCGCCGGCGTTGGGAGGCATCATGCTGAGCCAGTCGTTGCCGCCGTCGATGTTGACCACCACGAGGATGGGGGCCGCAGGCACGGCGATGGGGGGCTGGGCCAGGCCGGTGCTGCCGGAGCTCCCGCCGTGGCCGCCGCCGCAGGCGCTGAGGCCCGCCAGGGCGGCGCCCGTGGCGCCCAGGGTCTGGATGAATTCGCGTCGCGTGGTCATGGTCCCTCCGGCGTCAGTAGAGCTGGCCCGCGGGCGAGCAGAGGATGAGGAAGGCCAGCTCCCGGGCCTTGGCTTGGGAGGTCGTGTCCCAGGTGAAGGTGGAAGGCCACAGGGCGGACAGCCAGGCGCCCGTGACGGTTGCGGGGAGGGGTGCGGGCTGGAGGAGGGCCGTGAGCCGGGCCAGTACGTCCTGTGCCGTGGCCGGCGCCGCGGGGAACCAGTCGGTCACCTGGGTGGGGAACAGCGGATAGGTGGTGCCGCTGTAGCTGCGCGTCTCCGCCAGGGCCAGGGCCGCCGCGAGTTTGCCCCGGTACCGGACGGTATTGCTGTTGAGCCAGGCGGTGTGTTCCTTCCAGCCGTTGGGCCCAGTGGGGTCCAGCAGCTTCATGCCGGCCTGGTCGAAGGTGGTGGCGCCGTTCGCGACCAGCCGCCAGGCGGGGAACCCCACGGGGGTGGAGGCCGCGGCGGGGGCGAGGGCGGGGCAGAGCACCCGGGCCGCCCGGACGGTCCAGGATACGGGCCCCTCGGCCAGGGCGAAGCGGTTGGCGGGATCGAAGAAGTACTGGGACTTGAGGAGGGTCTTGAGGACGGCCCGCAGGTCGAAGCCCGCGGCCTGGATCATGGCCTGCACGTCGGAGAGGTCGGTGGCGGAGTAGGCGGCCGTGACGAAGTGGGTGAGGAGCCGTTTGGCCAGGAACTGCGCGCAGTTGGAGCCACGGGAGGTGACGATGCTCCGGAGGGCGTTCTCGCCCTTGGCGAGGCCGCCGGTGGTCGTGGTGACGTCGAAGGCCTGCCCCAGGAACGAAACGGTGCCGGTGGCGTGCATGTTGGAGCTGTTGGTGGTTGTGCCGCCGTACCAGAGCCGCGTGTCCGGCGCGATGGCGCTGCCGTCGTAGACCTTGAACCGTCCGTCTGCGGTGTACCTGCTGTTGGGGTTGGCGGGATTCACCTTCAGGTCCGCCTCGGCGTAGGTGAAGCTCCAGCCGCTGAGGGCCCGGGCCAGTTGGGTGATGTCCGTCTGGTTGTAGCCGTTGTCGGCACCCAGGCTGTAGAGCTCCATCACCTCCCGGGCGTAGTTCTCGTTGGCGATGCTGCTGCCGGCGGCGTTGTTCAGGACGGAATCCAGCCAGATGGCCATGGCCGGATCCTTGCTCACGGCCACGAGGAGGTTGTCGAACGTCGCGAGCCCCTGGTCCCGGAAGAGCTGATACTGCTTGAGCATGAGGGCGGCGTTGTTGACCTTGTGCCAGCCCGTGGCGAAGAGGTTGTGCCAGAAGAGGGCGATCCGCTCCTGGAAGGCGTAGGGGTTGAACTGCATGCGCCAGGCCGTGAGCGCCTGGGCCGTGTTCAGGCTGTTCCGCCAGGCGTCGTTCCCCTCCACGAGGAACGGGTGGGGAGCGGGAACGGCCGGCACATCCACGCTTCCGGCCACGCTTGTGTTGGCCGCCACAAGGGGCTCGAGGACCGCGTCTGCGGTGCCGAGGGCGGCCTGGAAGGCCGTGGGATCGTATCCCGTCCCGTCGATCCAGGCATCGATGGCGGCACCGGGGGCCTGGGCGGCCAGGGTCGCCGCGGCCTCGGGACTGAGCCCGAACCCCGCACGGCGGGCGAAGTGCTGGACGTCCGCGACGGTCCAGGCGGTGATGGCGGTGAGGACGGCCATGGGGGCTCCTGGCTCAGTTGTTGGGGGCGCCGGCGGCGATCCAGGCGGAGAACGTGTCCACCGTGGGCTGGCAGAGGTTGGGGGCGGCCAGGGGCATGCGGGCCCCGTAACCCGAACCGCCGGGCTGGTCCTTGGTCACCTTCTCGATGATCCAGGAATGGACCACGTCGCCGGGCTTCACGAGGTACCAGCCCTGGCCCGTGGGGGCGTTGGCGGGGACCACGTTCACGAGCTGGGCGTAGACCTGGGCGGCGGTGCCGGAATAGATCACGTGCCCGGTGGGGGAGGGCCCGCCATGGCAGCTGGTGGCGGCTGAGCCGCAGCTGCTCTGGAGGGCCGGGAGGAGATCATTGGCGAAGCTTGGGTTGGCCTTGGGAGTGCCGATGGGGCAAGTCGTGGCGGGAGGGACCGGGGGGGGTGTGACCGCGGTGGATCCGCCTCCACCTCCGCTGCAGGCCAGGGCGAGAGACATGGGCAGCACGGCCGGGAGGAGGGCTGGACGCATGGGGCTCCGGAGGGATCCATACAGCATGGGCATTGGGCGCGTCAGGTCAAGGTCATGACAGGTAACTTCCTGGGACCTCAACTGGTGCGGAAGGGTTGAAGGCGTTGCGCTATCCTCGACGGGGAGGTTGCCCCGTGCCCCTGGATGCCCCGACTCCCCTCTACACGGGGGAGCGTCTGCGAGACCTGATCCTCTGCTATGCAGGGCCCTGGGCCTTCCGTCCCTACCTCCACAACCGGGAGGACCACGAGATGCTCTGGCACGCCCGCCAGGGCGTGATCCTGGCCTTCGTGGAAGGCGTCGTTTCCATCGCCTTGATCTTTCTGGGGCTGTTCCCCATCTTCGGCTTCGTGTCCGTGCGCTTCTTCCTGCCCCTCTGGCTTCTCTGGTGCCTGGGCATGTCCGTGACGAGCATCCTGCAGGCCACCAAGGGCAAGCGCCACCGCATCCCGGTGATCCACCAGTTCGTCGACTACTTGTAGCGGCCCGCGTTCAAGATCAGCATCGCGTCGCCATAGCTGAAAAAGCGGTACCCCTCCCGCACGGCCTCGGCGTAGGCGGCCCTGGCGAGGTCCAGGCCCAGGAGGGCGCTCACCAGCACGAAGAGGGTGCTTTCCGGCAGGTGGAAGTTGGTGAGCAGGTGGTCGGCGGTGCGCAGGCGATAGCCCGGCGTGATGAAGAGGCGCGTGGCGCCCTCCCTGGCCAGCCGGGAGCCGTCCCAGGCGGCCTCCAGGGTGCGCAGCGAGGTCGTGCCCACACAGAGAATGGGGCGTGCGCGGTGCCCCAGGACGGGCTCCAGGATCTCTGCGGCCTCGGCGGGGATCTCGTAGCGTTCCTCGTGCATGGCGTGGTCTTCCAGGCGCTCCGCGGTCATGGGGCGGAAGGTGCCGAGACCGACGTGGAGGCGCACGGGGTTCCAGCCGCAACCCCGGGAAAGGAGCTGCCGGATCAGTTCCGGCGTGAAGTGGAGGCCCGCGGTGGGCGCCGCCACGGCCTCGCCCTGGGCGGCGGCGAAGACGGTCTGGTAGCGGGTCTCGTCCTCCGCCTCGGCCAGATGCTCGATGTAGGGGGGCAGGGGCAGGCGGCCGATGCGGTCGATCTCGTCCCAGTCGAGGCCGTGGTCCGCGTGAACGCGAACGGTGCGCAGGCCCTCGGGCAGGGTCTCCAGCACCTCCAGTTCCGCCAGGGGCGCGCCGGAGAGGGGATCCACCACCGAGGCCCGGGCGCCAGGCTTCAGGCGCGCGCCCGGCTTCACCATCGCCTCGAAGGCCCCGGCCCCCAGGCTGCGGAGCAGCAACGCTTCGCCGGCTCCGCCCCCGCCCCGCCGCAGGAAGAGCCGGGCATGACGCACCCGTACGTCGTTGGGAACACAGAGGCAGCCCTCCGGCAGGAGGCCCGGCAGCTCGCGGATGGTGCGGTGGGACCAGGTCCCGGCGCGGGCGTCCACCACCAGCAGGCGGGCGCCGTCGCGCTCCGGGGCGGGGTGCTGGGCGATCAGCTCCGGCGGGAGGTCGAAGTGGAAGTCGGTGCGCTGCATGGGGGCGTGGTTATGCCTCGGAGAACTGCATCCGGTGTAGCCGGGCGTATTCTCCCTCCCGGGCCAGGAGCGACTCGTGGGTGCCCTGCTCTACGATCCGGCCCTGCTTGAGGGCGCAGATGCGGGTGGCGCGCTGGATGGTGCTGAGGCGATGGGCGATGACCAGGGTGGTGCGGTTCTCCATGAGGGTCTCCAGGGCGGCCTGGACCGCCCGCTCGCTCTCCGTGTCGAGGGCGCTCGTGGCCTCGTCGAGGATGAGGATGGGGGGGTCCTGGAGGAGGGCCCGGGCGATGGCCAGGCGCTGCCGCTGGCCGCCGGACAGGCTGGAACCGGTCTCCGCCAGGGGCGTGTCGTAGCCTTTGGGCAGGGCGACGATGAAGTCGTGGGCGTGGGCCTTCCGCGCCGCCGTGACGACGTCCTCGCGGCTGGCCGTCAGGCCGTAGGCGATGTTGTCGTGCACCGTGTCCAGGAAGAGCAGGGTCTCCTGGGTGACGATGCCGATGCGCTTCCGCAGCTCGCGGGGATCGAAGTCCCGGAGGTCGGTGCCGTCGAGGGTGATGCGGCCGGAGGTGGGATCGAAGAAGCGCGGCACGAGGTTCACGAGGGTGGTCTTGCCGCCGCCGCTTCCGCCCACCAGGGCCACGGTCTCGCCGCTGTGGACCTCGAGCTCGATGCCACGGAGGACCAGATGCTTCGGGTCGTAGGCGAAGGCCACGTCCTCGAAGCGGAGGACGGAGGGCCGCGCCGGCACGGGCTTCGGGTCCGGAGGCGGCGTGAGGCTGGGCTCGGCGTCCAGGAGACCGAAGATGCGCTCCAGGGCGACGGTGCTCATCTGCATCTCCCCCACCATCCGGGTGAGGTGGCGGATGGGGTCGTAGAGCTGGTAGATCGCGAGCAGGAACACCAGGAAGTCGCCGCCGGTCATGGCCCCCGCGCGGATTCTTGCGGCCCCGTAGAGGGCCAGGCCGGCCAGGAGGAGGCCGCCGACGCTCTCCATGATGGGGCTCGACAGGGCCTGGATGCGGACCACCTTCATGCCCAGGCGGTAGAGGCCGTGGCTCTGTTGCCGGAAGCGCTGTCCCTCGTAGTCCTCGCGGGCGAAGGCCTTCACCACCCGCATGTTGGAGAGCACTTCCTTGAGGCGCTGGAGGAGGGTGTCGGCACTGCTCTGCGCCTTGTGCCCCTGGCGCCGGATGAGGCGCGTGATGTGCTTGATCGGCAGGAAGACCATCGGGAACGCGACCACCAGGGCCAGGGCCAGCCGCCAGTCCGTACGGACGATGTAGACGACCATCACCGCGGCCATGGTGGTCTGCTTCAGCAGGTCGGCCACCACGTTGGAAGCCAGCTGCTGGACGAGGCCCACGTCCCCCAGGATGCGGTTCATGAGCTCGCCGACGGGGTGGGTCTGGAAGAAGGCGGGATCCTGCACCAGCACTCGCTCGAAGAGCCGCTCCCGGAGGTCCTTGACGGCCTTCATGCCGCTGCGGGCCACGAGCACTGTGCCGGTGTAGATGAAGAGGCCGCGCAGGAAGAACAGTGCCGCGATGAGGGCCGGGATGAAGAACAGGTTGGACTGGAGCACCTCTGGCGAGGGGAGGACGCGGCCCACGACCTGGATCGCCCGGGGCCACCGGGCCACGGCATCACCCCCCATCTTCAGCTGGTGGTCGAAGAGCAGCTTGAGGGCAACCAGGATCAACGCCTGGATGCTGTTTCCGACCGTGAACATCAGGCCCCCGGCCAGGGTGCCGGGCAGGTAGGGCCTGAGGTGGTTGCGGTAGAAGCGGCGAAGGGGGTTCAAGAAGGCCTCGATCCACCAGCTTAACGGAAGAGGGGGCCCACCCTATTCCACCGTCACCGTCACGGTGCTCTTCCCGTCGTTCAGGCTGAACAGCTCGGTGCCCTTGGGCACGCTCAAGGCCTGCTCCATGAGCCGGTCCATGTCGATGCCCTTGGCGCGGGCCTGGCGGAGCTGCTCGTCCGAGAGGTAGCCCCCCACGGCACGGGCCAGGCCCATGGCGATGCGGATGGTGAGGGGATCGGACTTCCCGCGCTCCTTCACCCGGACCACCAGGAAGCGCCCCTGCACCGGACCCGCGACCTTCGGCTGGACGCCCATGGACAGGAGCGCCAGGCGGCAGGGTTCGGAGCAGGCATCCTGCTGCAACCCGGCCTGGAGGACGGCCACGGCCCGGGGATCCTTGCGGCGGGCCAGCTGGAGGGCGGCGGCGGTGCGCACATCGGACAAGGGGTCCGAGAGGGCCTGCGCCAGTCCGTTGGCGGCGGCGGGATTGTCCCACTGCCGGATGCCCCAGCAGCGGATGCGGTTCAGCCGGGCCTCCTTGCCCAGGAGGCGCTGGTCGGGATCCCGGTCCAGGAAGTCCGTGTAGGCGGCGGCAGCCTCGTCCCAGCGCTGATCCTGCTCGAGGCTGGCGGCCAGCCAGTAGCGCGCATCGGCCACGCGGGAGGAGCCCGGGTGGTCCTTCAGGAGCCGGCGGTAGACCTGGGCGGCCTCGTACCACCGCTGGGCGTAACGGAGGTCCCGGGCCTCCCGGAAGAGGGCCTCGTCGGGTCCCTCCGGGGCCGAGGCCCAGGCGCCGGCCAGGGGGCCGGGGGCCGGGGCGGCGAGGAGGATGGCGGGCAGGACGGCCAGGGGGCGCAGGTTCATGCGCCGCCCCCCTTCAGGTGGCGTTCCATGCGGACTGCTTGGTTCTCAAGGTTGTGGGTGGAGGCCCACTGGCGGAGCTGCTCGGCGCGCTCAGTACTGAGGCAGCTGTCCTCGAGGGCCAGTTCGGAGAGCCAGGCGTGGAGCTTGGCCCGGGTGGCCTCGGCCTCCAGGGTGGGCGCCCCCTGGGCGGCGAGCTGGTGGCTGGCCTCCAGCAGGGCCAGGGCCATGTCCCGTTCCTGGTGGCGATCCTCTTCGCCCTTCCGGCAGAGGGTGGGGTTCTGCTCGAAGTCCTGGAGGAGGGTGCTGCTCTGCTGGAAGAAGGCGATCCAGGCCCGATCCTGGGTGCGACGCTGGGCCAGCTGGTCCAGGCGGGCCGTGTCCTGGGCCAGGGCCCGGAGATGCCGGGTGTGCTGGAAGACGTACGCGGAGGGGATCCCGGCCATGAGCACGACCGCGGCCGCGGCGAGCCCCCAGGACTGGATCCAGGAGCGGGCGGGGACGGCCAGATCGGGCGCAAGTTCCGCGCCGTGGGCCCCCAGGGCCAGGTGCAGCTCCAGCAGCCCGGCCAGTTCCCGCTGGGCGGCGGGATCGTCGGGCCAGAGCTCGGGATGCTCCAGGAACTCGAGGCTCCGGGCATCGTCGAGGCGGTTGGGGTCGTGGGCGGGGGTCATGGCTGTTGTCCGAGGGTTTTGCGGAGCTTCTGGAGGCTCTGGAACAGGGTGGCTTTCACCGTGCCTTCGGCACAGCCCAGATCCTGGGCGATGCGCTTCACGGGATGCTCGTGGACGTAGTAGGCGAGGACCATGGCCCGCTGGCGCGGAGTCAGCCCCTCCAGGGCCCCTCGAAGGGCCTGCAGCCGCCGACTTTGGTCCACGGATTCCCAGGGTGAAGCCTGATGGGGGTCCGGAGCGTCAAAGGTCTCGGGAGGGGGTACCTCCCGACCTCTTCTACGCAGATGGTCGGTCGCCGCATTAGCCGCCAGGGTGAAAAGCCAGGCGGCCACCGGCCGGCCCTCCTCGAACCGTTGACAATGCTGGAGACATTTGAGGAAGACCTCCTGGGCCAACTCCTGGACGACCCCGGCCTCCCCCTGGAGGCGGCGGTGCAGGAAGGCGCAGATGGGCCGCTCGAATCGGGCCATGAGGTGGGCCAGGGCCTCCTCATGGCCGGCCTTGAGGCGAGCCATCCAGTATTCCGGGCTCTCCCCCTCGGGCGGAGGGTTCCCCCCGGGCAGGGAGGCGGACGGGGCGGGCGAGGGGCTCATGCCTTGGGCGGGAGGGGGAGAGGGCCGAAGGTGAGGCCGGGCTGTCCCAGCTTCTCCATGATGAGCTTGAGCTGGGCCTCGGTGAGCGAAGCGCGCAATCCCACCCGCCGCTTCTCCTGCAGCAGTTCCGGGGGCGTCCCGCCGGGGGTGGCCTGGATGGCGTTGGCGGCCGCCACGAGGCGCTGGAGCCAGGGCGTGACCTGGGCGATGCCCTCTGGGGTGCCGGCCAGGGCCAGCTCGAAGCGCATGGGCTGGTTCTCGTCGCTGCCCGGCGTCACGCTCCAGAGGAGGGCGTCGATGCCCCGGGGCAGGTCGCGCAGGGTGCCGCTGTCCGGCAACTCCTTCCGAAGCCCCCCGAGCAGGGCCTCGGGCTGGAGGTAGCCCTGGAAGGGGGCCCGCGGGCTGATCCACTCCGCGGCGGAGGCCACGCCGGGCTGCGAGGCCAGGGTGGACTTGGCGGCCAGATGCTGGAGGGCGGCCAGTTCCCCGATCCAGATCTGGCCCTGCTCGTCGCTGGCCGCGCGGATGTGGGCCTTCATGCCGGTGGTGTCGAAGTCGAGGATCACGTAGAGCGGCCAGTCGCGCCCGCCGATGTGAAGCTGACCCTCCTGGGGGAAGGATTCGGCGAGGGCGGCCACCAGGGACCTGGGATCCCGGAAGTGGTCCAGCTGGATGAGGACGTGGCCGAGGCCCTGGGCCAGGCCACGCTCGCCCTCCTGGGGCATCCCGATGACGTGGAAGGTCAGCCGTCCCGTCTCGGTCCTGGGGTTGATGCGGGCCTTCTGCAGGAACAGGTCCAGGGCCCGCTCTGCCATCGGCTCACGGGCGAGCAGGGACTGGACCTCCTTGTGCGAGACGATCCAGCCCGCCTCGCCCGAGAAGGCCGCCAGGCTGTCGGCCGGGGCCGACTGGATCCACCCGGGGACACGGGGCCGCGGCTTGCAGGAGGGGAGGAGGCAGAGCGACACCAGGGCAGCCACGGCGGGAAATAGGAGGGTGGCGCGGCGGCGCATGGAGACTCCAGGGGGTTCAGCTACATCTTGAGGCTACGTCCCCGCGAGTCCCAGCGTTTACGGGGTAATGTCCGCCACCTAGGCCAGGTGCCTCAGGGTGGCTGGCAGGTGGGGGCTCCGCAGGAGCTGCTGCTGCTCGGCCTCGGAGAGCAGTCCCCAGATGCGCACAGAGGACTCCCGCGGCGTCTTGGGATTGAGCAGCAGTTCGGACATGATCGGCGTGTGGGCCATGAGGACCGGGTGTCCGGCGATCTGCTCCAGCACGGACCGGGGAGTCAGCTTGTTGCGGGCGAGGCGGAGCAGGATGCCGGGATCGAGCTGACGATCCGAGACCATCCGGCGGAGGGTCCCCTCGTCCTGGAGCACCTCCTGGGGCAGGTGGCGCATGAGCTCGCCGCCGGAGGCCCGAAGGGCGGCGATCCGCTGCGCCTCGTCCATGGCGAGGTAGAGTTCCCGGAGATTCTCCAGGGCTCGCCGCTTCACCTCCAGATGGGGGAGCCGCGGGTTGCGGAGGATCTCGATGAAGGGCTTGACGCCCTGGAGACCGCCAAGCAGCCGCAGGGCCGTCGTTTCGCTGAGATGGGGGTGGTGGACCAGGGCCTCGGCCACGAGGGGGTCCTGGGACCAGGCGCGATGATTGGCCACCCGCTCGGCCCGATCCCCGTCCAGGGAGGGGATCGCCGAGGCGAGCAGACGCGGCGTCAGCGCGGGGTTCTCAAGGGCCAGCCCCAGCACCTGGTGGTCGGGGTCCTTCAGCACCTGGGCGAGCTGGTCCTCCTGGGTGCCCTGGGTGGCGAGGAAGACGCGCTCCTCGAGGGAGGCCCACCGGCCCTCCTCCGCCCGTTCGGGCAGCGATCCGGAGAAGCCCGAACGCTGCCGTTGGAGGCGGTCGTAGAAGTACTTCACCACCCGCAGGAGGTGGGGCGCCTGACGCTTGGCCCAGTAGGTGACGAACTGGTACTCCCCCTCCTCCAGCTGGGTGAAGAGGCTGACGATGCGGCGCAGGTCCGAGCGTCCGGGCGCGCCCCGCTCGAGGCCGGTCACCAGCTGGCCTGCGATGCCCACGCGGCGGGAGAGTTCGGCGGGGCTGCCGGGGGATTCGCGGATGCTGGCGCGCACCGGCTCCCGGAAGTACCAGCGGGCCTCGCCGTAGACCTCCTCGAAGAAGTCGGGCGTGGTGCATCGCCCCATGGCCTGGCAGATGAGATCCTCGGAGAGGAGGGGGTTCTGCATGCCGGCCTGGCGGATGTCCGGGTCCGGGTCCACGAGGAAGGCCAGCAGCTCCTCGGAAAGGGAGGTCTCGCGGGCGCGTGCGAGGCGGTCCTCGCGGTGCAGCCGTCCGCCGTCGGGGGCTTCGGCGGGGCCGGAGGGCGGCGTTGTGAGAGCCTCCCAGTCCTCCTCCTCCGACGGCAGCGGCGGCAGCTCCTGCGTGGTGCCGGTGGCGGTGACCGTCTTGGCGAGCTGCTTTGCCAGGAGCTTGGCAACGGGCTTCAGGGTGGGGTTGAGCTGCTGGTAGAGGGCCTTCACGGCCTCCGCTCGCTCCTCCTTCACCTGGGCCGGGGCGTGGTCCATCTCCCGCATCTGGTCGAAGAGGGAGACCACCATTTCCAGGTCGCGGCGGATGGGCTCGGGGGTGGCCTCGTTCTCCGCGAGCCCGAGGAGGATGGGCCAATGGGCCAGCCAGTGGGGGGTCCGCGCCATGAGGGTCAGGAGGCGCGGCGAGGCCAGGGATCTGGCCAGGCCCTCGAGCATGATCACCTGGCTGTCCGTGGGGAGCTGGGGGCGCACCAGGGCCAAGTGCCGGAAATGAATCCGGTCAGGCTCCGCGAGGGTGGCGATGAAAGAGGCCTCCGGGGGTTCCCTCACGCGGACCCCTAGGCGCAGGCGGCCTGGAGGAAGGCCAGGAGCCGGGGGTTCTCCCGGAAGAGCAGGGCGTCGACCAGGGCGCCCTTGAGTCCCTGCTGGGCGTGGAGCCGGTCGAGGTGCTCCGGGGTGCTGATGCTGCCACCCATGATGAGGGGCAGTCCGGAGGCAGCACTCAGGGTCCTGGCCGTGGCGAAGTCGGGCTCGGCATCGGCCTCGTCGGGGATGTCCACGAAGAGCAGCCGCTTGAATCCGTAGTCCCTGGCCCGGGAGGCCATTTCTGCGGCACTTAGGCTGACGGCGTCCACCCATCCGGACCGGTGGACCTTCCCGCCCCGGGCGTCCACCGCTGCCGTGAGATGGGGTTGGAAGCGGGCCAGGAGCTGTTCCACCACCATGGGCGATTTGTGGAGGATCGTTCCCACCACCAGCCAGGTGGCGCCCTGATCGATGAAGAACTGGGCCTGGTCGGAACTGCGGACTCCGCCGGCCACCTGGATGCAGACCTTCCGCTCCTGGGTCCGGCATTGCTGGAGGATGCGCGCGATCAGTTCGCGGTTGTTGCCCGTGCCGTGGGCGGCATCGACATCCACGAGCGCGAGGCGGCAGGCGCCTTCGTCGAGCATCCAGGCCACCTGGTCCAGAGGGGCGTCAGCGCAAGGCGACGCCTTCCCCGTGGGGATCACTTGTCCATTCTGGAGATTGAAAGTGGGGTAGATCTTCAAGCGCACATCCCGGCCGACCGGCAAGGGGGAGTGTAACGCAAGCGTCACGCCGATGTGCGGTCGCCCAGCAGGTCGAGCAGCTTCCGGGCGGCCTCGGTTTCCGCTTTCTTCCGAGTGGAGCCCATGGCCTGGACGGCATGGGGACCCACCAGGGCCCGGACCTCGAAGCGGGGGGCATGGTCAGGGCCGGACTGCCCGACCTGCTCATAGGTCGGGGCGGGGAGGCCGAGGCGGGCCGTGGTCTCCTGCAGGGTGGTCTTGGCGTCCCGGCGGGCCCAGAGCCCAGGGTCGGCGCTCCGGATGGCCTCGAGATGCCGGGCCTCCACCAGGCGCAGCACTTCGGCCGTGCCATCCCCGCCCGCCGCCTGCGCGTCCAGGAAGACCGCGGCGATAAGCGCTTCCACGCCGTCGGCCAGGGGCTTGGGTCCCAGACGGGCGCGTCCTCCCGAGGCCAGGAGACGCCCCAGGCCCAGGTCGAGGGCCCATTCGTGGAGGGCCTCGGTGCAGACGAGGACACCCCGCAGCTTGCTCATGGGCCCCTCCTCCCAGTCGGGCCGCTCCCGGTGGATGGACAAGGCCACGCAGAAGTTCAAAAGGGCGTCGCCGAGGAACTCGAGGCGCTGGTTGTCCCGCCCCGAGCCGGAGGAGGCATGGGTGAGGGCCTCCCTGAGGAGGGCGGGATCCCTGAAGGCGTGGCCAAGGCGGGCCTCCAGCGCGGCGGTGCCGTCCTTCCGTCCCGGCATGCTCACTCCGCGAGATCGGCCGGGAGCTTCCGGTTGAAGCGGGCCTGGTTCAAGGCGGCCCTGAACCGGATGTTCCGGCCGGCCATCTGGCTGAGGATGCCCAGGCGGCGGGCCTCGCGGACCTCCTGCGCGAACTCGGCGTGGCGGCCCTGTTCGTAGAGCACCGCGCCGAGCCAGGCATGGGCCATCACATTGTAGGGATCGGCCTTGAGGGCCTGCCGGAAGCCGTAGATGGCCTTCTCGGGATTGCTGTCCGCGAGCTGGATGGCCTCGCTCATGGAGACGTTCCCCAGGTTCAGCCGCTCATGGGTCTGCAGCTTCTCGAGCTTGTCCTGCTGGAACCGCTCGGGCTGGTCGATGGCCTTCGGCTCGGGCCGGGTGGTCGGGGTCTCCGGCGGCCGGGCGGCTCCCTCGGGTCGGGCGGTCTCGTTCGCGGGGACGGCCTTCGGGTCGGGGGAGGAGGCACTGGGACCCGGTTCGGCGGGACGCCTCTCTCCGGGCACCTGCACGGACGCTCCGCGGCCGGTCCCGGTGGCGGGGCCTGCTGCGGGGTGGGTGCCTTGGTCCGCGCCCGGAACGGGCGGGGCGGTTCCCTCCTGGGCGGCGCCCGCGAGGGGCTGGGCCGGGGCCGAGGGGGTTCGCAGTTTCCACCACGCCAGTCCGCCTGCCCCGGCCAGGAGCAGGGCGGCGGTGCCGATCCAGAGGCCGGTCCGGGAACCCGCGGGGGGGGGCGCGGCGGGTCGGGAGGCCGGGGCGGGAGCGGGGGCCGGCACGCCGGTCGTGGGCTGCGAGGCCAGGAGCACCGTGGCCTGGGCCGTGGGCGCGGAAGGGTCCGCCAGGGCGGCGGCCGTGGGAGCGGAGCTCCGCATCAGGGTGGTGGCCTCGTCGAGCTGGCCCATCCAGGAGGGATCCCGGGCAGCCCGGAGGGCCTTGGCGAGATCCTCGGCGGTCTGGAAGCGCTCGTCGGGGTTCTTCGCGAGGGCCCGGTCCAGGACGGACTTGATGGAGGGGCTGATGCCCTGGAGTTGCTCGGTATTGATGGGTTCTGGAGGCTCGTTGACGATCTTGTAGAGGATGGTGGGCGTCGTGTCCCCGGCGAAGGGCTTCCGTCCACTGAGGGCCTCGTAGAGCATGACCCCCACGGCGAACAGGTCGCTGCGGGGATCGGGCTTGCCGGTCCGGATGTACTCAGGGGCCATGTAGCTCACGGTGCCCATGACCATGCCGGTGGCGGTCATGTCCGAATTGCTGATCTTGGCTACGCCGAAGTCCATGACCTTGCCATGGAGGCGGCGGCCGTCCCTCTGGACGCGCACGTTGGTGGGCTTGATGTCGCGGTGGACGATGTGCTGGCGGTGGGCGAAGCCCAGCCCGTCGCAGACCTGCGCCAGCACCTCCAGGATCTCGGAGCGGGTGAGGGCCTGCTGCGAGATGAGTTCGTCCAGGTCGTGGCCCTTTACGAACTCCATGGCGATGTAGAGCACGCCCTGATCCTCGCCGAACTCGTAGATGGTCACCAGGTTCGGGTGGTTCAGCACACCCGCGGCCCGGGCCTCCCGGGCGAAGCGCTCCTTGGCCTCGCTGCCCTGGGCGGCCGCAGGGAGGATGGTCTTGATGGCCACCTCGCGGCCGATGGAGGGATCCACGCCGAGGTACACCTCACCCATGGCGCCGTTCCCGAGGACGCGCCGGATCTCGAACTTGCCGAGCTTCTCGAACATGCAGACTCTCCCGGACCGGCTGGATGGAGGGACAGCATAGGCCCTCTGATGGTTTAGGCCAAGGGACTTGGGATATCCCGGCATCCCGGAGTCGTTTTCCGTACTGGAATCCTGGCCTGGAAAATGCAAACTTAGGGATCACCCCTTCTCGGAGAGTGAGTGCCCGAAGTCCGCCTCCGCCATTTCCTGCCCGCCCTCATGGGGTCCCTCCACCAGCAGGGGGCTGAGGGTGAGCTCGTGCTGGAGCAGAACGACGGCGTCCGGCGGCTCTACTGGGCCGGGGGCGACCTCAAGTACCTGCGCAGCGACGCGGTGGGTGAGCAGTTCGGCAACTTTCTCATCCGGCGCGGGGTACTCGACATGGCGGCGCTGAATGAGCTGCTGGCCGACGGCGAGGGCGCGCGGGTGGGCGACCGGGTGGTGCAGTGGGGGCTCATGACCGTGGAAGAGCGGGACGGCCGCCTCCACGAGCTGCTGGGGTCGATCCTCCTGCACGCCATGGAGCATCCCATCCTGAGGATGGAGTGGCTGCCGGGTTTGCTGGAGGGGAGCCTGAGCGGGGATCTGCAGTTCCGGCTGGACCACCGGCGCCTCGTGTGGGACGTGTTCCAGAACGCGCAGATCGACCGGGAGCTGGTCGACATGTTCCGGAGCGAGCCGGACTGGCGTTGGCAGGCGCCCCCGGACCTCCTGCTCTCCCTCTCCGACCTTCCCCTCAACCCGAAGCTCGCCTACGCGATGACCCTGATGGGCACCGAGCCCTTGGGTTGCGACACGCTCACGTCGATCACGGGGCTCGATACGCCTGACGCGGCCCGGCTGGTGGCAGCCCTCTGGACCCTCGGCGGGCTGACGCTCACGCGGGGGGAACTCCCCCTGATCCCGAAGCCGGCGCCCGAGCCCCCGGCGCCCGAGCCCGAGATGATCCAGATCGTGCCCGAGGATCTGGAACCGCCGCCTCCGCCCATACCCCCCCCGCCGCCCCAGGGCGTCCCCTACCACGGGGAGCCCCTGGAGCTGGAGATGGTGCCCGACCACCCCCACGCGCCCACGCCCGCCTCCGTGCCGGCTCCCGTCGAACCCGGCGAGGAGGCCGCTCCAGAGCGGGCCCGCCGCCTGGTCATCAAGGCCAAGTCCTACCTGATGCAGGATCGCACCAGCGAGGCGATCCGGGCCCTCGAGCAATCCATCAAGCTGGATGGGGATTCACCGGCGTCCTACGACGCGTGGCTGATGCTCGGCCGGCTCAGGCTGGGCAATCCCGCCTGGTCCACGCGGGCCATCGAGGCCCTCCAGGTCGCCTCCCGCCTCCGGCCCAAGGCGGCGGAGCCATGGGCGCTCATGGGCGAGCTCTATCACCGCAAGGGCTTCACGGCCAACGCCCAGGGGTGCTTCCGGCGGGCCCTGGAGCTGGATCCCTCCGTGGCCGTGCCGTCCGACTGGGCGGCGGAAGATGCCGCCCCCGAGCCGGATCGGGAGGGGGCGCCCACCATCCTTGGTCGCCTGGGATCGGGCCTGCGGGCCATGCTGGGGCGCCAGGAGCGGGAGTAGGCTCAGGTTCCGGCTGGCGGGAGGGCGGTCGAGAGCCGCCGGAGTTCCGGATCGTCGGGAAAGGCCGCGAGACCCCGGGCCACCACTGCCGAGGCCTCGATGGGGCTGCCCCCCTGAAGCAGGGCGTGGGCGACCATCTGATGCCAGAGCCCTCGCCCGCCGCGGGGAAAGGCCGCGAGGGCATCCCAGGCATCGCGGGCCGCGGCGGGGAGATTTCCTTCCGCGGCCGAAACGCCCACGAGCGCCTCCCAGAGCAGGAGGTCCTTGGGATTCTGGTCCAGGCCGGCCCGCAGGAGGGCCCTGGCCTGCCCGCCCTCGCCCCTCCCCTGGAGCCACTGGGCCATCCGGAGGAAGGGCAGGGTGAAATGGGGATCCGTATCGATGGCCTCCAGGAACGCGGAGGCCGCCCGGTCCTCCTGGCCCCGGGCGAGCCACAGATCGGCCCGGGCGGCGAGGCGGGCGGGCCGGGATCCGGGCGCATCGGGTGCCCGGTCCAGCAGGGCTTCGGCCTCATCCATCCGGCCCAGTTCGCGAAGGGCCCGGGCCCCGTCCAGGATCACCTTCAACGGGGCCTGGGGCTTGAGTCGGAGGAAGGCCAGCGCGGCCTGGGCGCAGGCCTCCCAGGCCTCCACCATGGCGGCCTCCTGGAGGAGGTTGTACTGGGCGCGGGGGTCCAAGGGGTGCTCGGAGGCCTCCGCCAGGGCGATGCGGAAATAGGTGTCCTGCTTGGCCTGTTCCCGGTCGGGCTCGGCCTTCCCGAAATGGTGGATGACGGCCGCCAGCGGGGCCGAACGCCATCCGAGGGCCTCGAAGGCGGGCTCGAGCAGCTCGTGGATCCGCCCCGAATAGGCCAGGCCCTCGTGGCGCCGGACCAGGCGGAGGGCCGGGAATTCCGTCGCGTATCCCAGGTGCTCTGTTCCAGGGAACCCGCCGGGCTGGGGCCGCGCCCCTCCGTGGACGCCCAGGTAGGCACCGCTGGGGAGGTAGTTGCGGACCGTGAGGAGGAACCCCTGGACGTCGGTGCGGGAGAGGGCTTCCCGGATGGTGGCCACCCCTGCGGGGTCCAGGCGTTCATCCGCGTCGAGGACGAGGATCCAGTCGCCCGTGCAGAGCCGGAGGCTCTCGTTCCGCGCGGCTGCGAAATCGTCCCTCCAGGTGAACGGGGCAGTGCGGGCGCCGAGGGATTCCGCCAGGGCCACGGTCGCATCCGTGGACCCGGTGTCCAGGACCACCATCTCGTCCACGAGACCGCGGACCGAAGCCAGGCATGCCCCCAGGCGCTCCGCCTCGTTCCGGACGATCATGGAGAGGCTGAGACGGCCCATCAGGTCCGGGTCGCCAGGGTCTTGAGGCGCTGGAGCCCCGGATGGTCGGGGTGGAGGGCGAGACCCGCATCGAGGATGGCGTGTCCCTCGCCTGCGTGGCCGGATTTCAGCAGGAAGCCGGCCACCAGGGCTTGCCAGTGCCCACCGCCCCCACTGGGAAGGGCCGCCAGGGCCGCCCAGGCATCACTGGCGGCCTGGGCCTCCAGCTGGTGGCGGAGATCCAGCTGGATCAGGGCGAGGTGCATCCGCTCGTGGTCGGGCAGCGCCCTGAGTCCGGCCAGAAGTGCGCCGCGGGCCTCCTCCACCCGTCCGCATTTCTCTTCCAGATCCGAGAGGCCGAAGTAGGCCTGACCGAACTGGGGATTCGCATTCACGGCCCCGACCAGATGGCCACGCGCCTCATCGGAACGCCCGAGGGCCTGGAGGCTGATGGCCAGCCGGCTGAGCGCCAGGGCATGGTCGGATTGATTGCGCAGCACGGTCTCGAAGCAGGAGATGGCGTCGAGATGCTTGCCCAGCTGCTGGTAGCCCATGCCAACCGTGTTGTAGACCACCAGGGGAACCCATCGGCTGATCCGCGTGAAGGCCACCCCGGCCCGGACGGCCTTCTTCCACTGGCCGGCAGCGTAGGCCTGCAGCATGAGGTTGAACTGGCACTGCTCGTTGAGGGGATGGGCCGCGGCGTCCTTTTCCGCCAGTTCCAGATAGAAGGTCAGTTTGTGCCGCTCCCGCTCGTAGTCGACCTTCCCGAAGTGGTGGACCACGGCGTCCAGGGCGCCCATGGGGAGGTTGCGCCGGATGAAGTAGGGGACCAGGACCTCGTGGACCCGGCCTTCGTAGCGGAGATCGGGAAAGCGCCGGAAGAGCCGGAGGTTCGGGGCGTCGGCATAGAAGGGGAAGCTGGAACCTTCGGCGTAGTCGCTGGTGTTGGGGATGACCACCTGGTCCAGCAGCACGGACCCCGCCGTTTCCGAGTAGTTCCGGCTGATGAGGTTGAAGGCCACGGGGCCGTCCTGGGCGATGGTCTCGCGGATCTTGCCGTAGTCCAGCGGATCCACGGCCTCGTCCGCGTCCAGGACGATCACCCAGTCCCCGGTGCAGAGCCGGAGGCTCTCGTTGCGGGCGGAGGCGAAGTCCCCGGTCCAGGGGAAGTGGCCGATCCGGGCGCCGAAACTCTCGGCCAGGGCCACAGTGCCGTCCGTGGACCCGGTGTCCACCACCACCATCTCGTCGACGAGGCCCTTCACCGAGGCCAGGCAATGGCCCAGGTTCTTCTCCTCGTTCTTCACGATCATGGCCAGCGACAGGGTGGGCATGGGTTCATCCTAGGGGGCGTCGGGGACAGGGGCCAAAAAAAGATTAAAGGTCCCGGAGGGGATGGCCGAAGAAGGAACGTGATCGGGGTTCCCCCGTTTCCAACCAGGCAGCACGGACGCTGCCCTACGCATCATGGAGGATGCCATGGCTTCTATTCTCAATAACATCGGCGCCCTGGGCGCCAGCCGCCAGCTCGGGATCACCAACACGGGCCTGCAGCAGACCATCCAGCGCCTCACGACGGGCAGCCGGATCAACAAGGCCTCCGACGACGCCGCCGGCCTGGCCATCAGCAACAAGCTGAACGCGGACATCAAGGTGGCTGGCCAGGGCCAGCGCAACGCCAACGACGCCGTGTCGTACCTTCAGGTGGGTGACGGCGTTCTGGACACCGTGACCAACCTCCTCACCCGCGCCGCCCAGCTGGCGCAGCAGGCCCAGACGGGCACCGTGGACACCGTCGGCCGGACCGCCCTGGACGCTGAGTTCCAGAACATCATCAAGACCATCAGCGACATCGAGGCCAGCACCAAGTTCAACGGCACCACGGTGTTCGGTTCCACCCTGGCCGTGGCCGTTGCCGGCTACAGCACCGTGACCGTGGGCGTTTCCACGTTCAACGCGCTGACCTCCGTGAGCGTGCTCACCTCGGTCACCTCGGCTGCCGCGGCTGCGACCGCGATCACGAACATGATCACCTCCGTGTCCGCCCTGCGCGGCACCATCGGGGCGAGCGAGCAGCAGCTCTCGGCCGTCTCCGACACCCTGGGCATCCAGGTTGAGAACTTCACGGCGGCCTACAGCCAGATCCACGACGCCAACGTCGCGGACGAGGTGGTGAGCCTCTCCAAGTTCCAGATCCTGAACCAGAGCGGCATCAGTGCTCTGAGCAAGGCGAACCAGTCGGGCCAGTCCATCCTGGCTCTCCTCCAGTAGCTGAAACACTGAGCATCCGGGGGAGGCGGCATCGTCTGCCTCCCCCGGATGTCTTCGGTGAGGAGCGCCGCCATGGCCGATCAAGTAAACCCCCTGGGGAGCTTGGCGCCGGGCCTTCCGCCGACCCCTTCAGCCCCCGCCGTCCAGGCGACGGCGAACCGGCTCCCGTCGGTCCCGGAATCCCCCCGCCCTTCCCAAATCCAGGCCTCCGATCTCAAGGGTCCGGACGGGAAGGGTCTCTCTGCGCCCGGCAAGACCCCCGAGCAGGCACTGGGGGCCGCCGCCCAGGACGTGCAGGACTACTTCCAGCAGCTGCCGACCGAGCTTCAGTTCCGCGTGGACAAGGGCAGCGGCCAGTTCTATTTCAAGGTCGTGGATCCGGCCACCCGAACGGTGATCCGCCAAGTGCCTTCCGAAGAAGTTCTGGCCATGGCGCGCAAATTGCGAGAATTCGCCGATCCGAAGTCCGCCTCCGGCGTCCTGATGGACAAGGAGGGCTAGAGCTCTCTCCCTTGTGTGGAGGTCCCCATGTCATCCCCTCTCAGCTTCCAGGGCCTTTCCACGGGTTTGCAGACTGATTCACTGGTGAACGCCATCCTGCAGCAGGAGGGCCAGCCGGTCCAGCGGATGCAGGCCCAGCAGGCGAAGAATACCCAGCGGATCTCCGCCCTCCAGGCCATCCAGTCCAACCTCACGGCCCTGTCCACCAGCCTGGGCACCCTGTCGGGCACGAGCTTCACCGCGCAAACGGTGACGAGCTCGGACTCGACCAATGCCTATGTGACCGCCACGGCT
>Ga0208789_1000652_pt1 | contig 28608 bp, 34 predicted proteins | sample Methanotroph_Enr_FD_187368 | JGI IMG/M metagenome (GOLD analysis project Ga0208789, IMG submission 187368) | Enriched soil microbial communities from Old Woman Creek wetland in Ohio, USA - Methanotroph_Enrichment_5 (SPAdes) (version 2) | ecosystem: Environmental > Terrestrial > Soil > Wetlands...
TAATGCGAAAATAAAGGCTTTTAGATCGCAATATCGTGGTGTCACGGATACTAATTTTTTCCTTTTTCGACTTGCAAATTTATATGCTTAAATTTTTTAGTCCACAGGTTTTGATCCTGATCCAAATATACCCGATGAGTATTCGAATCGGGAACTCCCATACCCTCCATATTAAAAACAAAATTAGCACTGTAAATCTTTCGTTTGCAGTGCTATATTTTTTTTACACGCTGAAAATAAACACTGGAATGTTGTTCTCTTCAGTGCTTTTATTTAAAAAAATCAATAAGTTTTAAGATAATTGCCCGAATAAATTAAACTAACCGGGACCATAATTCCAAATACAATGCCCACGCTGGAAAATACCACACCTGTGAGATTTAAGTTATTATCACTATTTAGTGCACCCATTATAGAACAAACCGTTCCGGCGGTGTTACATAATGCACCAGCTATCATGCACCAGCCGGCCTTTTTTAAGTTGTGGCCTGCCAGATTGTTTCTGTAAACAATATTATCTATCCTTTGGTTTAATTCGCTTATCTGTTTTGTATAACTTTCATTGATCAGATTTATATCCATGGTGTCCGATTTAATCAACAGGGCATCTTTATTCTTTTCAATAGTTGAAGTAATTGTAGTGTCTCTCGTTGGAATATTGGGGTCGTATTTGATATTGTCCTCAACGATACTGTTTTTTGCAACAACATATTTTGCAACATCAATAAGATTTATGGTGCTTTTAACGGATTTGTTATCACTATAAATCCGTGTAAAATCCATTAGATTGCTCTTAATTTTGTTTATAGTACAAGGGATTTTTTCCCCGCTTGTCATAAAAACGGTATCCTTATTTTGAGCAAGTGTAAACAGTGGAATAAAAAGCAAAAAGAAAATAATATATTTTTTCATCTGTACATTATTAATGGGCTTGCAATATACAAAAAAAGTAATTAACTAACATTTTTGGGAAATATTATCATATTATGGTAAACAGGCTGCGCCTGCGCTACAAAAAATTATAATTTTACTTAGGTTATGCTGATTTAATTGGAGTAATTGATTATGCAAAATGACTTAAAAATATTCGCTAACCAAGCAACCAAAATCCCAATAATCAGGTCTTTATTAGGTAATATGATTCACTATGAAAAAGTATATTTTCATCATCCTATTAATTATTTCCCTGCCGGTTTATCCGCAATGGATCAGCGGGCTGAGCGTTAATCCTACGGCTCCGACAACTATTGACAACGTTCAGGTGATCGTGGAAGCACAGTTTCCTTCAGGCGGTTGTTCTGATTGGTATATCCTGGGTCACACGCAAGACGGTTTTGAACATACTTATAATATTGTAAACTGTGTGGGGCCGCTTACCTATATTTGTCCATACAATGATACTATTAATATCGGGAATGCGCTTCCTGCGGGCAGTTATACCGTGATTGTAAACCTGAATGCCGGTGCCGGCGATAAACCCTGCACGCCATTTTCACAGTGGGCGTCCGACACTGTTTATTTTGATGTGTTGCCGTTTTCGGGCATGTATCATGAGAACAACGGTTCGGCAATTAAAATATATCCGGATCCAGCGACAGGCTTTTTGATCATTGAACAATCTGGATTTAACGAGGAAACATCAGTTTCTATTTTCAACATGCAGGGTCAACTTCTTTTAATGCAAGCCATGCTTTCACCAAAAGAAAGCATTGATATCAGCAGTTTTGCCAGCGGGGTTTTAATAATAAAGTTGAGCAACAGCGATGGGGTATCAGCGGTAAAATATGTTTTTACAAACCATTGATTGGCTTTAAATCGCCTATGGTGTTATAATTTTCTTAATAACAGAGACCCGCTTGAATAGCCGCCTCCAAACACCGAAATAACAATCAAATCGTCTTTTTCGAATTTTTTCATGTTTTGTGACATGACAATCGGGGTGCTTGCGCAACCTGTATTGCCAAGCTGTTCGATGTTGTTAAGTACGGATGATGGTTCTAATTTTAATTTTTTTATTACATAATCAGTAATCCTGCTGTTTGCCTGATGAGGAATAAGGTATTTTAACTGACTAATCGGAATATTGTTTTTAGCCAAAATCTGTTCAATTTCCTGTACCATATACGTACAGGCATATTGGAAGACATCTTTTCCATATGGCATCTGTAATCCGCCATTGGCAGGCCTTAAATACACGCCCTCGATACTTCTCCCGATATGGCCCAAGCCGGTGGTGTTTACATCCATCACTTCAAAATCCCCATCGGAACAGCGTTCATTGGAAATAAATATAGCTGAAGCGCCATCACCCCATAAAAAATTGGATTTTTTATCCGAAAGGTCATTATATAAACTGTTGTTTTCAGAAACAACTATTAATGCTTTACTTGCTTTTTTATTAGCAAAATAACAATCGACAATTTCAACCGCGTTTACAAAAGAAGAACAGGCAGAGTCGATGCTAAAACATTTTGCACGATCAATATTAAAATGCTTCTGTACCGCATGAGCCAATGTGCCTACGGTATCATAAGGCGTATAGGTGGCGCCAATGATCAGATCAATTTCATTCATGGCAAACGGCAAATTCAGAGAAGCATTTTTTACAGCTTCAATGGCCATTGAATTGGTGTTCTCATCAAGGCCGGTACGCCTTCTTTGCTTTATCCCGCTTTTGGAAATAATTTCCTCGTCAGTAATATCATAATTAACAGAAAAGTATTCATTTGATACTACGATATCCGGAATGTAATCTGTTACAAGATTGATTATCATATTAATAAATTCTATTTTGTTATATGTTTACAAAAGTGTCGCGGGCTTCTCCAGTTGGCGTTTCGACGTGATTATTTCGTCTCAGGGCGCAAAGATAATTAATATTAACGAAACAATAACAACCTTCTGAAAATGAACGGAAGTAAAACGGAGGTTTTGCAAAATAATTATATTTTTTCTGAAAAATTTCTCTGGCAGACGGGCGTATTTCCAGTTGAGTAAATTGGCAAATTCTTTTTTTGAGGTGCTGGTGGATAATACCGATTTGAAAAATAATATTGAGATTCCTCGCTACGCTTCGGAATGACAGGCTTTTTGTGTCGTTTCATAGGGGGAGGGGGAAGGGCAAAGTGCCTGCGAAGCAGGCACTTTGCCCTTCCCCCTCCTCGATAAAAAAAAATAAATGTCATTCCGAATAAAGCGAAGCGAAATGAGGAATCTATATTTTTATTTGGCATCACTAAAAATGATTTAACCTTTAAATTATCACATGATGTTTATTAATAAAAAACTGGTGTCTTATAGATTTTTTTATAGCTAAAGGATGTAAAAAATATTTCGGCCTTTGCCTCTTTTCCGATCGCTATCGGAACTAAAGGAAGTATTGATTTTCATCAATTTACATCCTTTAGGACCGATGCATAATAAATTGATGAAAAGCATCCGCCGCGGCGGACATCAAATAAAATACGGAGGTCATATACTTATATAATGCCTGAAAGATCTTTGTGGTATAGCTATTCATAAATTTGTAAAATTTTGACAAGATATTTATAAAAAAAAACGTATTTTTACAAAAGGAATACTAAGAAATTGTCATAAATGTTCAAAAGAGCGACGACCCTGTTTACTAAAGTATTCAACTTTTATTATGATGGTTTCCGTGCGATGACCGTCGGTAAAAAATTGTGGGCCGTGATCCTGATAAAACTGTTTATTATTTTTATTGTGCTTAAGCTTTTTTTCTTTCCGGATTTTTTAAAAACAAGATTTGAGAACGATGAACAAAGAAGCGATTATGTGTTGGAACAACTGACAACCCCAAATACCAAATAATTCATTTTTACATGATTGGAAACATTGATATAGCTTTAGTTGACTGGTCAAGGGCACAATTCGCCCTCACCGCGATCTATCATTGGTTTTTCGTACCGCTCACCCTCGGGCTTTCATTTGTGATTGCCTTTATGGAAACCATTTATGTCCGGACAGGAAAGGAAGAATGGAGAAGGATCACAAAATTCTGGATGAGACTGTTCGGGATTAATTTTGCCATAGGTGTTGCCACCGGGATTATCCTCGAATTTGAGTTTGGCACCAACTGGTCGAACTACTCATGGTTTGTCGGGGATATTTTTGGCGCGCCCTTAGCCATCGAAGGGATACTGGCATTTTTTCTTGAATCAACGTTCATAGCGGTAATGTTCTTCGGGTGGAATAAAGTAGGTAAAAAGTTTCACCTAGCTTCCACCTGGCTTGTCGCCTTCGGGGCAAATTTATCAGCGCTCTGGATACTTGTTGCAAATGCCTGGATGCAGAATCCGGTGGGCATGGAATTTAATCCTGTTACCGCCCGCAGCGAGATGCTTGATTTCTGGGCAGTAATTATGTCGCCGGTAGCTGTCAATAAATTCCTGCATACCATCACATCCTCTTATGTGGTTGCCGCATTATTTATGTTATGCGTCAGTTCATGGTACTTACTGAAAAAACGTGAGCTTATGCTTGCAAAAAAGAGTATCATCATTGCCTCGGTATTCGGGTTGTTATCCGCCTTATTTGTAGCGGTGACCGGTGACGGATCTGCATATATGGTAGCTCAAAAACAGCCTGCCAAACTTGCTGCCATCGAGGGCCTTTACCAGGGTAAAACTGGTGCAGGGCTGATTATTTTTGGTGTCCCCAAATCCGATGCACATAAAAACAAGAAGGATAATTTCCATTTTAAGTTGGAAGTTCCAAAGATGTTGTCTTTGCTGAGTTTCCGGCAGGCAGATGCGTATGTCCCAGGAATAAAAGACCTCACAGACGGTAATGTTGAAAAAAACATCATGTCCGCCGGTGAAAAAATTGAAAAAGGAAAACTTGCCATTGCTTCGTTATCTGCATTCAAAAATTTTAAAAAATCAAAACAGCTTACAAAGGCCGATTCCGCGCTGCGTGTTTTTAAGGAAAATTCCAGCTATATGGGTTACGGATATCTGAATGATCCCGACAGCATTATTCCTAATGTTCCCATAACTTTTTACACCTTTCATATCATGGTCGGATTAGGGCTGCTGTTCATATTATTGTTTATGGTGGTATTATATTTATCTGTCAGAAACAAACTCGATAATAAAAAGCTCCTGCTAAGAATCATCATGTGGTTTTTTCCACTGGGATTCATTGCTTCTCAAAGTGGATGGATCGTAACCGAAGTGGGCCGGCAGCCATGGGCCATTCAGGATTTGCTTCCTACGGCTGTTGCAACCACGCACATCAGCGCTTCGTCGGTGATGACCACATTTATTCTGTTTGCTGTATTATTTACTGTTTTATTGATAGCGGAAATAAAAATAATGATTACCCAGATAAAAGCCGGACCGGAAGGAGGTGAGCATGTTTGAAAGCTGTTCATACCTGTTTTTGCAGCAATATTGGTGGATCATAGTTTCACTGCTTGCTGCCCTTTTTATTTTTCTGACATTTGTTCAGGGAGGACAAACACTTTTTGGTGCGCTGTCAAAAAGTGAACTCGAAAAAACGATGCTCGTGAACTCTACCGGGCGCAAATGGGAGTTTACCTTTACCACGCTGGTTGTTTTTGGAGGAGCCATGTTTGCGGCTTTTCCGAAGTTTTACGCGACCAGCTTCGGTGGCGCCTACTGGGTCTGGATTACGATATTGTTCTGTTTTATCATACAGGCGGTTTCCTATGAGTTCAGGAAAAAACCGGGGAATTTTCTAGGATCAAAAGTTTATGAAACATTTTTATATATCAATGGCAGCATTGGTGTTTTCCTTATCGGCGTAGCTGTCGGCACATTCTTTACCGGTTCTGACTTCAGGCTGAACGAAATGAATCAGGTTGAATGGCTCAACAACACCCGCGGGCTCGAAGCGGTTTTCAACTTTCAGAATGTTGCTCTTGGCCTGGCCGTTTTTTCACTTGCACGGGTTTTGGGTTCGTTATATTTCATCAACAATATTGATGATGAAGAAATTTATAAACGCTCAAAAATGCAGCTTATTTACAATACGGTTGTTTTTCTGGTTTTCTTTCTGACATTTATAATTATGCTTTTTTTGAAAGATGGTTTCGCCTATGATACAACCTCCGGAACTGTTGCTATGGAGCCGTACAAATACCTGAACAACCTGATTCAAATGCCTGCCGTTCTTGTTGTTTTCATAGTAGGCGTGTTGCTTGTCCTGACCGGAATTATTATCACGTTGTTTAAGAAAAGCAAACAAGGTATCTGGTTTTCAGGGCTTGGAACGGTAATGACTGTTTTTGCGTTGATGCTTATTGCCGGATTTAATAATACGTGTTTTTATCCTTCTACCGCTGATTTGCAAAGTTCACTGACCATAGAAAACAGTTCATCGAGTAGGTATACGTTAACAGCCATGAGCTATGTTTCATTGTTTGTTCCGTTTGTTATCGCTTATATTTTCTTTGCATGGAGAGCGATCGACAGAAAAAAAATCGGGCGGGAGGAAATGTCTGATTCTGAACATAAATATTAACTAAGAACCAAGAACTAAAAACTAAGAACTAAGGATATGTACGATTCGTTATTAGCATCTGTAATCTGGTATCTGAGCTGGCCGGTATTTATTTTCGTATGTTATAAGTTGATACGGTTTGCTATTAAATACTTTGAGAAAAAACATCCGGTTTAATTATCAATGATCCATACGTGATTTTGCCTCAACACACCATAATAATTCTTTAATAAAAATTGCCGCTCTTTTATCTGTGGCCTGCTTATCAGCCGGAATGCCATTTTCATCAAAGGCTTCATGTACTTTCGGGACCGGGAACAATGCCGGAACTGGCCAGGACTTGATTTTCCAGAGTGAAAACTGCAAAGAAGTGATGACCTGGCTTCCGCCAAAAACACCGTCTGAAACTGTAGAAATCGCTATGGGTTTTCTCCGCCATTCATCATAAAGCAGATCAATTACATTTTTTATACTGGCCGGATAACCGCCATTGTATTCAGGTGTAACGATGATGACACCATCCGATGATTTAATTTTCTCTGCAAAATCAAGCACGTTGGCAGCCGGAGACTTTTGGAGCCTTAGCCGTTCATTAAATAAAGGAAAATTATACGTATTCAGATCAAGTATTTCAACTGCCGCCAGCTGATTTTCTTCCAAATAATTTCTAAAGTATAACGCTACCCGATGACTGTTCCTGCCATCTCTTACACTTGATGAAATGATTGAAATTTTTGGCATGGCCTGAAGTTTTTTTAATTAGGTATTGTTTCACTATATGCAATGCAATAGTGTTAACCGTTTTGCTTTGTATAAAACTACATATTATTTTTGAAAACAATAGTTTATAAATAAAATTAAAGCAAAAAGATTCAAACAAATGTTGAAAAAGATATTTTAAGATCAGCGGATAACTGGAGACGCAGGAAAATACGACGCTTTTATTTTAGCGGATTTCTTTAAGCACTCTTAAGGCTTCGTCTACATGTTTTGTCGCCTCAGTTTGAGAATCAAACATATAAATAACGATACCTTTTTTATCGACAATATAGGTTATTCGGCCTGGCAGAAAACCTAAGGAATAGGCTCCAAACATTTTTCTTACCTTATTTTCTTCGTCACTCAGTAAGGTAAAATTGAGCCTGTATTTTTTTTCAAATTCCTTATGGCTGGCGACAGACTGGGCGCTGATACCAATGATCATGGCATCAACATCATTAAATACGTCGTACTGGTCGCGAAAATAACATGCTTCTTTTGTGCATCCCGGCGTGTCATCTTTAGGATAAAAATAAATTACCAGATTTTTTTTGCCGATAACATCTTTAATATTGAGCATGTTCCCATTTTGATCGGGTAACGTAAAATCAGGGATCTTAGAACCTATTTCAATTTTTTTCATAATTCAGGTATTTGATGTAACAAGTACTTTTAAATTATAGCATGTCTTACATGCGTAATTTTTTAAATTCTTCTTTCATTCTGTTTATGTCAGTGAGCCATTCTTCAATGTCCTGCTCATGTTCCTGCTCTTCAGTGAGGATGGTTGTTGCCATCTGGTGCGTGGTGTGGTCCTTTCCATTGGTCATGTCTGCTATTCCTTTATACCTTTGGATGGCGCATCGTTCACCGTTCAGGTTTTGGTTAAGTACCACTTCAACATAAGGGTCGATAGGCGCTTCATAAGGGCAACCTGCAAATTTTGGCCAGTCTGCAGGAGTCAGTACCGGTGTCCCGCCGAGTTGAATTATTCTTGTAACCACCAATACAGCATGGTTCAATTCCTGTGTTGCGTGGAGTAACAATTCGGGTTCAATTTCGCTTCTCATGGGCCCTTCCATCATGCGGGCGCCAATCCAATATTGGTAATATGCGAGCCATTCTTCGCAAAGAGCCTGGTTAAGCACTTCAATTAATTTATCAACATCCGTATTTACTATTTCTGTTCCTATTTTTCCCATGGCATTTTTGGTTTTTAGTTAATATGCCAAAATTAGCCATACCTCAAGCGCTTTAAATTAATAAAGGATTAAAGCTTGATTAAGATGTTATTAATAACCGGCTTCTTCATGATTATTTATGAGGGAATTGCCAAATGGTTGGAAAATTTTTCCGTGCAAAGTGCATTAGAAATATTTTTAACCGGCAGCCGGATTATCGCATAAATTTCGCTTACTTTCTGTGGAAGAAATGTCTCTTTAAGTGACACTGGAGTTGCCAACTACAAGGGGGTTTCAAAGAATTTCCTGCCTCCACTTATTATTATTTCATTTTTCTTTATCTTATTTTTAAAGATACAACTTTTTTAGTTCATTCAGAAGATGATGATATTCTTCGTGCTTTCCAATTCCAATTTTCTCAACTTCCAGTTTTTCAAAGGCATCAGCTATTTCTGATTGCTCTTCTTCACTTAAAACCTTATCAGTCATCATAAAAAGCACGTAGTTTTCTTTTTCAATATGATTTCTGAGAAGTTGCACATATTCCATTGAACATGAAATAATGCTATTGATTGCGGGTATGTTCCCGCCTTTGAATTCCTTAAAAGCCATATCTAAAATTATAATAAGCTCCCGGCCTTTTCTGTGTTCCTTAAGCATCATACCTATAGGGCCTTCCTCATTCTGAATGCCGTGGTTTTCCAATGCAGGAAATAGTATTTCTTCTTCTTTGGCATGATGACATTTGTCGGCAAAACCTTTAAGGAAATCAATTATTTTTTCATAATGATCTAAATTTAAGGCTTTTCCATCGCTGAGGTCCTTAGAAATTTTTTCCATAATACGAAGCATGAGTTTAATGCCTTCATGCTCATCTTTCAATTGTTGCGTTGCTTTCATATTAGTACTTCCTCTTTTTATTGATTTTCTTTTTGTTCTTTATTAATAGACCAGCCGGTTTTTAAACCAATAATAAACCAGGCAAGGGCTATGGTTCCCAATGCAAAAATGGTGTCACCTACGATTCTTAACCAGCGCAAGGTTTCCATAGTGGGATCCTGCAAAAATTCATTGGACCGTGCGTACCACATACCATGCTTGATGCTGGCAATAGTTTGCAGGACTCCGACCGGCAGCAGGCTTATTAACACCATAAGCATTAACCCGATATTTATCGACCAGAAAGCAAATCCGATAACCTGGCTTTTCCATTCATATTTTTGGGTCAGGCCTTTAAGGACAAATAACATTAATCCTATGCCAAGCATTCCGTAGACACCGAATAATGCGGTATGTCCATGGACGGCTGTGGTGTTCAGTCCCTGCATGTAATATAATGCAATAGGCGGGTTGATCAGGAACCCAAATAAACCGGCGCCAACGAGGTTCCAGAAGCTGACCGAGATCAAAAAATAAATGGGCCATTTATAGGTTTTCACCCAAAGAGTTGCCCGGCTGATCCTTAAATTATGATATGCCTCAAAGCCCATAAAAACCAACGGCACCACTTCAAGTGCGCTGAATGTGGCGCCCAGCGCAATCACAGCAGTTGGAGTGCCTGAGAAATATAAATGATGGAACGTGCCGATAATTCCACCGCTCAGGTATACAATAGTGGCAAATAAAACCCCGGTTGTTGCATACTTAATATTCAGCAGGCCCATACGTACAAACAAGAATGCGGCAACAACAGTCGCGAACACTTCAAAGAACCCTTCTACCCAAAGATGGACCACCCACCATCGCCAGTATTCTGCAATGGATAAATGGGTCTGCTGCCCCCAGGTGAGGCCGGCTCCGTAAAATGCAGCGATGGCAATGGAAGAAATCAGGAACATGGCCAGAAGTTGCCTGTTCGCTGAAGGTTTTCTTAAGGCAGGCAGTAATGCCCGGAACATCAGGATCAGCCAGATGACAAGGCCGGCAAAAAGAAATATTTGCCAAAACCTTCCAAGATCAACATACTCGTACCCCTGATGGCCAAACCAGAAATTTTGTGCAAGGCCCAACTTTTGCATAATGCCCATCCATTCTCCGGCGAGGGAACCTACAACAATAATAAGCAATGCGATGAACAGGAAATTCACACCCAATCGTTGAAACTTCGGTTCAAATCCGGATACAGCAGGAGCAATATATAATCCCGTTGCCAGCCATGAAGTTGCAATCCAGAAAATCGCAAGCTGGACGTGCCATGTTCTTGAAACCGAGTAGGGCAGGATGATATCCAGTTTTAATCCGTAAAATCCGTTACCTTCAACTCCATAATGAGCCGTAATCACACCGGCTAATACCTGAACTAAAATAAGGGCGGTTACTATCCAGAAATATTTCAGGGTTGCCTTCATTGATGCTGTGGGGTTTGAGCCGATCAACGGATCGTTTTTGGGAAGTAGTGATTTGTCAATCTCATCGGACCTGTTCCGCGCATGATAATAAGCGAGCAGGCCGATCGCCACAAGTAGCATGATTACGCTGAACCCAGTCCATAACATAATTCCCGGTGCCGGTTTGTTACCGATTATTTCATCCGGAGGCCAATTATTGGTATAGGTGATGTCGGACCCCGTCCTGTTTGTAACGCATGCCCAGGCGGCCCAGAAAAAGAATGCATTCATTTCATGCATCCTTGCTGTATCCTTAATGGAATTGGCAGGAATTGCATAATCCGTTCTTTCTTTTTCCAGATTTGGGTCATTCATGAAAAGGCCGGTATAGTGTTCACTTAATTTTTTTATGGCTTCTGCACGCTCTTCGGAAACTACTAACACACCGGAATTTTTATTGTAGGTATTTGTGCGAAGCATTTTTTGCAGCCTTACCTTCAATGAGGCCTGTTGTTCTGCACTGAGGGCATTGAACGATGTTGCGGAATCTTTATGCGCCCATTTGTCCAGCAGGAATAATGCTTCCTTATGCAACCAGTCTGCCGACCAGTCCGGAGCCAGGTATGCCCCGTGACCCCATACCGTGCCGACCTCCTGTCCACCCATGGATTGCCAAACATTCTGACCGTTTTTTATTTGTTGGGCTGTAAAAAGAACGGCCCCATTTTCGGTGATGACCTTTTCCGGAACAGGTGGTTTTTCATGATATATTTCGCGTCCGAAAAATCCGAGTATCCCGAAACAAATTACCGAGATTGCAATGAACCATAACCAAAGTTTAGTTGTGCTCATGACAGTTTATTAATTATTACTTTTTTTAATTATATTTTTCCCGGACAAAATTTCTATTAAAGCATTGTGAAAGTTTATGAACCATACTTCTGTAACTTCCGCTATATCCATTATCTTTTAAGGACGTTACAAAATCAATATGTTTTCTTCCAAGGCGGTAATCAGGTTCTTTTGAAGGATGTTTTAAATATTTTTCGAATGTCGCCGCCGGCTCACCAATGTTCATGACAGCATGATAAATCAGCTTGTCCTTGTTACGGTATATAGCCGAACCCAAAATCTTTTTTCCGGAAATGGCGATATCAGAAATTCCCATTAACGAAAGTCCGGTAATTCCTTCTGTTTCCAATACTGAAATTATCAGTAAATTGACACTAAGGAAAACAGCTTTCGGCTGTACTATTTTTTCTCCGGTAACGGCAACAGATATCGTGAGATTATTTGGTGTGAGAACGACAGCTTGCCCTCCGGAAGGCCTTTTCATGACCACCACGTTGTCCTTCAAAACATTTTCAACGCATAACGATTCATCAGGCATGTTCGATGCTCCTAGAACCACATACTTTTTATCAGGCACCCAGATTAAAAATCCCTCCTCATTTCCCTCGATCAATTTACTATCCGGCAGGCAGTATGGAGTTATCTGTAGCATCGTTACTTATTTATTGATGGCTTTGTCAACCGCATCAAATCCTGCTTCCATAAATATTTCGGAAACTGTAGGGTGTGCATGAATGGTCTGGGCAACATCATAAATCGTTCCTTCTATTGCCATGTAGGCGCCTGCTTCAGCGATCATATCGGTGGCATTAGCGGCTACTATCTGAGCGCCGAGCACCTGTCCGTATTTTTTGTCTGAAAGTAAGCGCACAAAACCATCCGTGTTACCTTCTATCATTGCTTTTCCATTTGCCGATAACGGAAATTCGCTGATTTTAATTTCTATACCTTCGTCTTTTAATTGCTTTTCGGTCATCCCAATCTGTGCAATTTCAGGCGAGGTGTACATGTTGATAGGATAGGCTCTGGTGTTAAATTTCGCTTTGATGCCTTTGATGGTATTTACCACATGTATTCCCTGTGCTGATGCAACATGAGCCACAAAGCTTTTACCACTAACATCGCCTATGGCATAAACTCCCTTGAGATTAGTTTCAAAGTCATCGGATGTTTTTATAAATCCCCGGTCGGTATGCTCAAGCGGAATTTCACTTTCCGGAATTATAGCCGAGCGTGAATTACAGTTGACCAGCAGGTCGCATTTTATTTTTTTATCCCCAACAAGCAGTTCCCCATTTTCATATCTCTCAGGGAACACATTCAACAGCAATTCAATATTTTCTGATTTGAGTTTTTTATTGATATATGAAAGCAGGAAATCATCAAGTCCATACAGGAAACTGCTGCTATTCGCAATCAGCGTTACTTTTTTCCCGATGAGTTTAAAGAACTGCACTATCTCGACGGCCGGGACATGATTGCCTGTGACAACAATATTTTCAGGAATAGTTTCAATGGTGAACAATTTTTCCATTTCAACAATGGGAGCACCTTCGAGTTGTGTGTCCATTGCTTTTGGCTTTGAGCCCGTTGCAATAATTATGTTCGTGGCACTTATTTTATTATCGTTGACCATCACGGAATTCCCGGCCCCAAGTTTAGCGGTACCGGTAATAATCTCAACCCCGTTTTTCTTAAGAAGGTACCTGATACCCGCGGTAAGTTTTTTTGTAATGCCGGTTGAACGGGATTTGGCCTGGCCCCAGTTAAATGATAATTTCTGCAGATCAATACCATCAATACCAAACTGGGCATAATGTTTTGTGCGATCGAAATTTTTTGCGCTTTCCAATAGTGCCTTGGTGGGTATGCAACCCCAGTTCAGGCACATTCCGCCGACATACATTTGTTCCACAACAGCAGTTTTTAAGCCTAATTGTCCCGCTCTGATGGCAGCAACATATCCGGCCGGCCCAGCCCCGATAATTATTACATCATATTCCATATTTATGCTCCTTACTATTAGGATATTTTATTAATACAATCATTCCATCATAAGTGAAAATGGGTCTTTTAAATATTCCATGATATTTATAATAAACCTTGTTGCTTCGCCACCGTCAACGATCCTGTGATCCACCGTAAGCGAGAAAGGCAAAACATTACCTGCGACGATCTGATCGTCTTTAATAACAGGCGTTTTCAGTATTCTTCCGATACCCAGTATTCCTGCCTGTGGATAATTGATGACCGGTACGCCGAAAATGCCACCGATAGATCCATAATTTGTTAATGTAAACGTTCCGTCCCTTATCTCAGCAAGTGTAAGCTTTCGCTCTTTTGCTTTTTCTGCGAGTTCGCCAATCTTTTGTGCGATCTGAAATATGGTGAGTTTATCTGCATCTTTGATAACAGGGACTACGAGCCCTTCGGTTGTATCAATGGCAATACCGATGTTGTAATAATTTTTGTAAATCATCCGGTTGTTTTCCAGGTCCATTTGTGAGTTGAGCTGGCGGTGTTGTTTCAGTGCATTTACGGTAGCTTTCAGAATAAACGGGAGGTAGGTGAGCTTAACATTTTTATCAGAAAAAACTTTTTTGTATTTTTCTCTGAGCCAGATAAGATCAGAAATTTCCACTTCTTCAAAGACCGTCATATGGGCGGCAGAAAGCTTGGAGTTTATCATGTTCTTTGCAATGGTCTTTCTTATCTGTGAAAGCGGCTCATAAGTCACCGCTTCATCGGGAGTCACCGGAGCCTGAATACCTGGTTTCTCTTCGGGAACCGTTTGTAAATGAAAGTTCTGGACATCATCTTTGGTGACTCTTCCACCCGGACCTGTGCCGGTAACTTTGTTAATATCGAGATTAAGCTCTTTTGCCATTGCCCTGGCAACGGGCGTAGCCAACACTTTAAGGAATGTTTTCTTTTCGGTTTTTGGAACTGTGAATCCTTCCTCACTGGCAGGCAGATAAGCATTACTTCCGGCCAACTCCATGGTTCCGACAACGGCTGTTGAGCCTTCTTCCACTGTGGCTAATACGACCGGAGCTTTTGCCTGTGCAACTGCTTCTTCGCCAAATACTCCTTCAATCTCAATTTCCAGCAACGGGGTTCCTGTATGAATTGTTTCTCCGACATTGCCAAACCTGGCTATAACGGTCCCGGATTTGGGAGAGGGAATTTCAGCAACTACTTTATCCGTTTCCATTCTGACAATGGATTGTCCGGATTTTATTTCCTGGCCTTTAGAAACGTACCATTCTATTATTGTTCCTTCGTCAAGCCCTTCGCCAATATCGGGAAAATTGAAAATATATCTCATTAGCTGTAATTTTAGAATTTTACGGTTCGTTCTATTTCATAAAAAATTTTTTCCTGTGTTTGCATAAAAAAATGTTCACCTTTGGCCAGTGGGACTATGGTGTCAAAGCCCATGACTCTCTTAGGCGGAGCTTCAAGATGCAGAAACGCTTCTTCGTTGGCAATAGCAATAAGTTCAGCACCAACACTGAAGCCTGACGGAGCCTCGGCCACAATCACCATTCTGCCTGTTTTCTCCACCGACCTGATTATTGTTTCTTTATCTATCGGGTAGATGGTTCTTAAATCAATAAGTTCGGCGGAAATCCCTGATTCTTTGGCCATCACAAGTGCTTTCTGGCACTCGCGGATCATTGCCCCATAAGCGATTACTGTCACGTCGGTTCCTTCTGTAAGCACCTTTGCCTTTCCGATGGGAATGGTGAATTTTTCGTCTGCCACTTCCTGTTTTATGGCCCTGTAAATTCGTTTTGGTTCCATAAATATTACCGGATCATCGCTTTCTATGGCGGATATCATTAATCCTTTGGCATCATGGGGAGTGGAAGGAATAACGACTTTAACTCCCGGTATATGCGCATAAAAAGCTTCGGGGCTTTCCGAATGATGTTCAAGTGCATTGATACCGCCGCCATATGGAAACCTTATCACCACGGGAACATTGTATTTTCCCCGGGTGCGGTTGTGCATACGTGAAACATGGGAGATGATCTGATCAAATGCCGGATAAGAAAACCCATCGAATTGTAATTCTACCACGGGACGAAGCCCTGAAACGGCCATCCCAACTGCTGTTCCTACAATAGCTGATTCTGCCAATGGTGTGTCAAAAACCCTTTCAGCGCCATATTTTTTTTGCAAACCTTCAGTTACTCTGAAAACTCCTCCTTCAAAACCGACATCTTCACCATAAAGTACCACGTTTTTATCTTCGGCAAGTTTAATATCGAAAGCATTATTTAATGCCTGAACTAATGTCATTACACTCATTTTTTTTCCTCCACCCATTTTAGAAATTTTTCATACTCAGCTTTTTGTTTTTTCAGATCCTCGGGCATATCAACATACATATAACGGAAAACATCATCAAGCTGATAAGGCGTGAAGTTTTCAGCTTCAGTAAACTGCTGATCGATGTCATTTTTGTATTTTTCTATCAGCTCATCCTCGTTTTCATTCCACAAGCTTTTTTTATCCATAAATTTTTTCATTCTTGCCAACGGATCAGCTTTTTCCCACTCAAGTTCTTCCTCTTTCGATCTGTATTTTGAAGGATCGTCGGATGTTGTGTGAGCGCCTTTCCTGTATGTATATGCCTCAATCAAGACTGGCCCGTTACCTGCCCTGGTATATTCTCTGGCTTGTTCGTATACTGAATACATGGCAAAAAAATCATTCCCGTCAACTTTAATTCCGGGAATACCATAAGCATATGATTTGATCGCAATGTTCTTTGATTTGGTTTGATTTTTTACGGGAACTGAAATGGCGTACTGGTTATTCTGAACAGTGAAGATAACAGGAGCTTTCCACACAGACGCAAAATTGAGCGCTTCAGCAAAATCGCCTTCTGAAGTTCCTCCATCGCCGATAAAAGTAAATACTGCTTCCTCCTTTTTAAGGTAATTAATCGTATACCCAATTCCGGCGGCATGAAGCAGCTGGGTTCCAATAGGAACAGCAAACGGGAGCATATGGTTTGCATTTTTAAAATTGTTGCCTTCTTCATTACCCATATAATACAGGAAAATCTCTTTCATGCTCACACCTTTTGCAAGCCATGCGCCCATTTCACGAAATGCGGGAACCAGCCAGTCATTGTCTTTCACAATTATTCCTGCAGCAACTGCAATAGCTTCCTGTCCAATATTGGGCGGGTATGTGAACATTCGTCCCTGTCGTTGGTATGATACCGCCATATTATCGGCTGTTCTTGCAAAAAGCATATCCTTATATGCTTTAATAATAGTTTCATTTGAGATATCGGGCATAGATTCAGCATTTACCGTAACCCCTTCATTATCTATTATTCTGAAGATTTTATCTTCTTTTGGATCAAAATCACTAAATATCATGTTATCAAAATATTTATATTTAACAGACTATAGGTAAAAGGTTCTGATGGCAATTTTTGATTCATAACGGGATTTCAATTTAGATTTAATGGTTGTTACCGAATACCTTTTCGGAATTAATAAGCAGGTCGGCATACTGGGCTCTTTTGTAAATAAAAGGATTACTGCTGAGTTTGTTTTTGGATAAATTACCTCTAAAATCATCGACGGTGGTATAGTTTTTTTGCTCCATCCATTCCACTAAATCATTCTGGATCGTTTTAAGCTGGTACAGGCCATTTTTGTATAAAGTACTCACCACTTGTACGCACGTTGCTCCTGATAACAGCAGTTTTATGGCATCTTCTCCGTTATATATCCCGCGGCTGCTACAAATATCCGCCTTGATATTTCCGAATAATAAGCCTGTATATCTCAAAGACTTTTTATAGTCGCCTTCCTTGCTGAGATTGAATGATTTTATATGCTTCTCGCTGGATATATCGATGTCGGGCTGGAAAAATGAATTAAATATGACAACGGCGTTTACACCAATCTTGTCAAGCGCTGTAATAAAATGCAGGATATTGGTATAGTCAGAACTTAATTTTACGCAAACCGGAATAGTGATATTTTTTTTGATCTCAGCAACAATCCTGATCTGTTCTTCTTCAATTTCTTTAGCATCCCTTGCTGCATCGGCAGGATTCTGGTAAAAGTTCAGTTCTATCCCGTCAACTCCGGTCTCGCTTAATAATTTTGCATATTTGATCCACGTTTCATCGTTGACTGCATTAAGGCTGGCGATTAGTGGAATATGCAAACTTTCCCTGGCTTTCCTGATATTAAACAAATGCTCTTCGGGGCCGGCATGTTTAATATTCGGATGAGTGGTGATCATTTCAGCATTAAGATCATTGAATTCATTGAGCTCCTGATCCAGCTGTAATTTCTCGAGTTGTATCTGTTCCTCGAACAATGATTTGTATACGATTGCTGCAGCACCATATTCTTCCGCTTTTTTGAGGTTGTCTAAATTTGCTGTCAGATTCGATGCGCCAACAATTATCGGGGTTTCAAGGTCAATCCCCATGTACTTTGTTTTAAGACTTATCATCGGAATATTTTTTAAATTTTTAGTAACTCTGTTTTAATGAATATTTTGATTTGCAAATGAACGGTTCTGGCAAAAGGTATAAAAAATTATTCCCTGAATCATTCAGGATATTAAATGAGCAATTGTTGTAATTGGTATTTTTAATGTTTTGGAAATAATGCAATCCTTCTCTGCTTCCTTTGTTATTGCTTCAAAATCGTCGGCGCTGATACCCGGAACTGTCCCTGTGATTGATAATTTTATACCTGTAATATCCACACCCTCCAGGGTTATGGTTGCCTGAGTGTCCAGGGACAGCTGGTTCAGGCCTTTTTGCGTTAATAATGACGCAACCCACATGGTGAAACATCCCGCATGGGCAGCTGCAAGAAGTTCTTCAGGATTAGTCCCGGTTTCACCTTCTTCAAAACGTGATTTGAAACTATAATTGGTATTGTCTAAAACGCCGCTTTGAGTGGTTAATGTTCCTTTGCCTTCTTTCAGGCTGCCCGACCAGTGGGCTTTTGATGTACGTTTCATAATTTGAATTTTTATATTTAATTTTTACATAATAAATTTGATTACCTCCACAGGGCAACTCTCTGCAGCATCCTTTATTTTTTCCTCATGATCGGAAAAGTTGACACCTTCAATGACGGTAGCAATGTCTATCAGTTTAAAAACTTCAGGACAAATTTCTTCGCATAAGCCACAAGATGTGCAGCCATCTTCTTCGATCCAAACTTTTGTTATAGCCATGATTTATTGTTTTTAGGTTATTTATTTTAAATATTCGCAAAATATTTTTTGATAATTTCTGCCAAATTTGTTTGAGTAAATGGTTTTGAAATATAATCGTTACAACCTGCCGCTATTGCCATTTCCTTGTCGCTTTTCGAGGCAAAAGCTGTTTGGGCAATAATAACCACATCTTTGTTGAATTTACGTATTTGCCGGGTGGTTTCATAGCCATCCAATTCAGGCAGTTCAATATCCATCAGAACCAAATCGATATCAGGGTTATTAGAGCATAATTCAACAGCTTCTATTCCGGAATTTACCTCAAGCGTTTCTTTACTTAAATTTGTTGTAAATTCTTTCAGAACAAATTTTGAATTTTTATCATCTTCGGCAATTAAAATTTTCAGTTTTTTCACCTGATCCATTTCTTTATAATTTGGTTTAATTTCGCTTGTTTTAGGAATGTATGCCATAAATTCTGGTTTTGATAATTTTTTTTTTGGTGTTTAAAAACTGTTTGTATTATTATTTGTTCAAATTTTCCTAAAATCACAAAACAATTTATTTTAGATTCAATGATTTAACAGCATTTTCATACTTTTCAGATACTCTGTCCCAGTCCACAATATTCCAGAATGCTGTTAAGTAATCGGCGCGTTTATTCTGATATTTCAAATAATACGCATGTTCCCAAACATCCACGGTGAGCAATGGTATGCCCTTTTTTTCTGCTATGTCCATCAACGGATTATCCTGATTCGGAGTAGAACAAATAAAGAGGTTCCCACCATTATCAAGGCATAACCATGCCCAGCCGCTGCCAAACCTCGTTTTACCTGCTTCTTCAAATTGTTTTTTAAACTCTTCAAATGAGCCAAAAGCTTTAACGATAGATGCTGATAATTTGCCGGCAGGAATAACTCCTCCCTGAGGTTTCATGCTTTCCCAATAAAAGGTATGGTTGAAAAAACCTCCGCCATTATTTCTGACGGCAACTGGATATTTACTAATATTTTTGAAAATATCCGTAATATCCATAGATTCCATCTCCGTTCCCGTTATGGCCTTGGTAAAATTATCATAATAGGCTTTATGATGTTTGCTGTAATGTATTTCTACTGTGAGTTTATCAATGTATGGTTCAAGAGCATCGTAGCTATAGGGTAGAGGCGGGAACTCGAAAACGCTTTTCATAGTCATAACAGACTGGTGTACCGAAATATTCATTTGTTTTTCCTGTGCGTTTTGCGAAATTGCGGCACTATTGCAGCAAAGAAGCCCGAAGATGACTATTGATACTATATAATTTAGTTTTTTCATGGAAACCTCCTTGTAATATTCCGGATCTAAAACCACCGGAAATCATTGCTGTCTTAATAGTAAGTCTTAAACAGCAATCTTGTATATTTACTATTTTATCATCAGTGAATTTGCCCACTTGCAAACAATTTGAATTTGTTCTGCATTAGGAATCCGGTCCGGATAAGATCTTTTTATGTCAGATGGGGGCATGGTTCCATTGGTCATTGCATCACATATGGCACTTGATTTTTTCGATTGTTTTTTTGCAGAATAAGTGTCCCATGAAGAATAATTCCACATAGACATTGCCATTCCATTGCCGCCTGCATCATGGCAGCTGGTGCAGGATTTTTTCAGGATTTTGGAAACATCGTCAGGTATTGAGTTTGCTGACTGTGTAATTGTTTTTTGGGTTGCCGATTTTATCGGGCTGATGGTTAAAAATGCTGCAATTGCCAAAGCAACCATTACCATGTAAACAAAATTAAACTTTTTCATTTTTTTTAAGTTTTAAATTCATAATTTCCGTTATCTGTTTATATATCCAGTAAAATTGATAATCCGAAAAATGCGTGGGCCAAGGCAAGGGTAATAGTCGTAACAGCAAAAATGATATGCCATTTAAACGGAATTACTTTTATGCCTTTATAATTTAAAAGTCCTACCGTTGCTGTAAACAGGATACAAATCATAGTTATCATCCCTACATAAATTATCAGCGGCTGGCCAAAAATTAAAAAAAATGCAATTTTTTGTATCATATTCAACATTTGATTAGATAATTACTTTACCCATCATGATCGGGTTATTTTTCAATAACAATGGTTTCAGGGGTAGCTCCAAGATCGAGTAAAAGTTTGTTAACATTTGCCACAAATTCATCTGGCCCGCATACATAAAAGTTCTGCCCGAAGTCTCCGATAACATCTATCAGGTAATTGCGGTCAATTCTCAGGCTTCTGAATCCAACTACATTTTCACGTGTGAAAAGCCTTATAAAATTATTCTTGAGCATTTTTTGTAATTCAGGTTCCATAATTACATCTTCGTGGGTTTTATTTGAATAAATGAGCACGTTACCGTTGATAAGATTTTTCTTATATAGATCTCTGAAAATAGCGATGAACGGGGTGATGCCGGCTCCTCCTGCAATAAAAACTCCCGGCCCTTTGTATTCTATTGCTCCAAAAACATCGTGAAGTATTAATTCATCGTCTTTATTCATCCGGCCCAGCATTTTTGTCACGCCGTTACGCTCGTTATAAATCTTGATCGTGAATTCGAGGTATTTCATCTCCCGTAGACATGTGAAGGTGAAAGGCCGCAAAATATCTTTCCATTGTGGCAGATTAATAGAAACATCGGTGGCTTGCCCGGGAATAAAATCATATCCCTCTGGTTTTTCAACCAGAAAGCGCTTTACATCGTGCGTGATAAAAAAGGCTTCCAATATTTTAACGATGTAACTATTCATTTTTATTTTCCAATTAATGAATTTGCCCATTTACAGACAACTTCAATCTGTTGTGCAGTTGGAATTTTCTCCGGATAAGATTCCTGAATATCTGCCGGAGGCATACTTCCATCCATCATGGCATTGCAGATATCAGTAGATTTTTCATATTGTTTCTTAGCAGAATAGGTTTCCCAGGAGGAAAAATCCCACATGGACCTGGCGAGTTTTCCACCACCATCTCCATGGCACCCGGTACATGATTTTTGCAGAATTGTTGCCACATCACTTGGGATTATTGTTGCGGTGGGTTTTTTGATGGATTTAATATTTGCCGATTTGTATGGGTGGAGTGAAAAGACCGCTGCAATCGCTAACACAATCATCACTGCAAAAACGAAGTATATCTTTCTCATTTTATAATTTTTGAATTCTACTCATCCTCATTAATTAATTATTAAACGGCATATTTTGCAGCCTAATCATATCATTGCTATCAAAGATAATCGGGATCAAATGAGTCTTAATTAAGAATAGATTAAAAACATATTAGGAATTGATTAATGCCTGTTTTGCTTAAATGATAAATAGTTTGATTATTATCAGGACCTTTCATCTGACAAAACCATTTTTGAATTATTGTTCTGATTTAATAAATTTTTTTCATGGTTATTATAATTTCGGCAAATTTATATTGCAATACGTCGCTATAAATTAAGCTTACATTAACTTGAAGTTAAGAAAGAATTAATCCGGAAAATGGGAATTGGATATTGGAGATGATAATATAAGGCAAACTGCGGCTGAATTTTTATTATGTTGGTTATTATTTTTTAGTTGAAATGATGGATTTTGGGAGGGAAAAATAATGTTGTCCTTATTTCAATTCATAAAATAATATCAGATTAAGAAACGTATTTCTTAATGGAATGAATCAGCACCTGTTTTTTGGAACTTCAACCGATGGATTTATATTAATTTACCAGGTTTTTATTTTAACAAAATAATCTTTGTATTGTATAGTTGCCTATTGCCTGAAGTTAGAATTACAAAATAGTATCCTGAATTCAATTTACCCAGATCAATATCGTTCGCACCATTTTTAATTTGCATTTCGATAGCTTCCTGACCTGCACTATTCAGGATCTTAAGTCTGGTTATTTGATTTTCAGGCATGTTAATATTAAAAAATAAAATGGATTTGATGGGATTAGGGTAAAAAGAAATTGAATAACCCCTTTCATGCAGAACGATGTTTGTAGGATTCTGTACAGTAATAATCCCTTTCATTCCGGATGTGCCCACGTGCACAGAACAAACATAATAGTGTGTCCCGGCAGTGAGCTTATTTGGCAGAACCAGCCCGCCGCCCAGTGGTGTTGAAAATCCCCCGGAAAGAGGTGTGGCGCCGTTGGCATCCCATGTTGCCTGGTCTACCTCCACCGCATCGTGCATAGCGGCTAAACTAAAATTAACGCTATCACCGGTTGTTATTGTTAAAGTAGCAGGGCTAAATGTAAACCCTGAATTTGTGATGGTCCACAGGGTGCCATAACTAAGCATTCCTAAAATTGAAAGGACCAAAGAAAAAAGTATTTTTTTCATTTTTTTAAGTTTTAATTAATTTTTATGCATTCACTGTTTTTGAATAAATAACCATTAATTCTATTTAAGAGGACTAAAGTTAAAGTGAAATAAAAAGGGCTAAATTAAAACGGGATTAAAATTAAATTGGGAAGTGATTAAAATCTCGCTCCTGCTCAAAAAACATTATGTTATTTGAGCTTAGGTCATTTTTCCGTCTTCAAGAAGGTTTTTTGTATTAAAAAACACTGACAAGTTGTACGCAGAACAATTAATATCCTTAGTAACCCAATAATTATGCTGCTTGTACAGAGGTGTAATGAAAAATGGGTTTATTATAATTTCAGAGTCTGGGGATACATGTTTTTGAAGCTTATAGTTTAGCATAGGTGCTGCCTTGCAATAAAAAATCGGAGCAATGTGCATTATTACAAGGATGAGAATTCAGATACGAAAGGGAATTTTTCCAATATTTATATTGTTGATTGCGTATCTGCCATTATACTTCTTCTCTTAACACATACCCAAATCCGACGAGTGTGTGAATAAGTTTCGGTGAGAAATCTTTATCTATTTTGTTTCTGAGGGAATTGATATGAACATCAATTAAATTTGTCCCCGTAAAAGAAAAACCCCATATTTTTTCAGCGATTTCCATCCTGTCGAACACCTTGCCTGCACTGCTTACTAAAAGTTCCAGAATCGCAAATTCTTTTGCAGTGAGCTTAATTTCCTGATCATTTCTCTTTACTTTTTTTGTAATACTGTCAATTTCAAGATTAGCTATTTTTTGTATCGGTGCAATAATGTTCTCAGTATGCCTCCTGTCTAAAGCTTTAATTCGCGCCACTAGTTCTTTGAAATTAAATGGTTTTACCAGGTAGTCATCGGCGCCGCAATCGAAACCTGCAATTTTATCCTCAAGGGTGTCTAGGGATGTGAGCATAATAATCGGGGTTTTTATATTGCTGTTTCTGATTTTTTTGCATAACTCCAGGCCGCTGATACCAGGAATAATAACATCTAAAATTATTACATCAAATGGTTTGTTAAAAACAATTTTTTCAGCCATGGCACTGTCGTATGCAACTGTGACATTGTGATCGCAATCTTCAAGGCCGAGTTTTACAAAAGAAGAAATTTTGGTGTCGTCTTCAACTAAAAGTATTTTCATGACAAGTTACATGTTTAATTACAATGAATTTAAGCAGTAAATCACCTATAATTTTATTAACAAATATACAAAAAAAATGATTTATTCAGAATCAGATAAATTTGTAATTCATAAATCCTTATAAAAAACAACACAGATAATAATAGTTTTTTAAAAAAGGGGACGTTCTGTCTAAATTGTTATAAACAAGAGAGTAATAAAGCTTTTTTGATTTTGCATAGTAAAAAGGCCTGCCATTATATGACAAACCTTTTCATAATTATTACACAACGAAAAAAAATACCTGAAAGAATCTTTATACCTGTATTGATGAGGTATCTGCTTCGAATCTTGATAAAAGCATTATGACGAGTTTTCGAATGTTTTTGCTTTAATTACCCTATATTTTCTGATTTATGAAAGTTGAGTAAATCTTTTTTCAATTACATTCCAGTCAACAATATTCCAGAAAGCATTAATATAATCAAGACGTCTGTTTTGATAATCGAGGTAATATGCATGTTCCCATACATCACAGGTCATTATTGGTGTTAATCCTTTTCGAAGCGGATTACCTGCATTTATTTCCTGAATGATTTCCAATTGTCCATTCTGATTTTTTACTAACCAAACCCAACCACAACCAAACAAACCTACTCCTGCTTTCGTAAAAGTGTCTTTAAAATCCATAAATGTTCCAAAACCTCTTTGGATAGCTCCAGCAATTGCTCCATGTGGCAATGATTTATTGCTTCTATTCAGCGCCATAAAATAAAAGGTATGGTTCCAAACCTGTGCAGCATTATTTAGTAGAGGTCCTTCAGATTGCATAATTATAGTTTCAAGTTCTGCATTTTCAAATTTGGTCTCTGCGATTAAATTATTAAGGTTTGCCACATAGGTCTGATGATGTTTCCCATAATGATACTCCATAGTTTTTTTTGATATATAAGGTTCCAGAGCATCAATCTCATAAGGTAATATTGGCAATTCAAATTTCATGTTTTTATTTTTTTAGAGTTTTTATATAGACAAAAATAAACGCTAAATAATGGAGAGAAATTAAATCGTGGTTAAGATTAGCTTAATAAAGAATTAAGATGCAGTTTAATTTCTTTTATTACTAAATCATTCAGCAACTTTTTCTTGGTTAAATCCAGAAAACTTGCAAGAACTTTTTTTGCAGGTGGTGGATTATACTACAAGTGGTGGTAATAGGCATTTTGACAGCCATTTTTACCATTATGTTTTTGTTCTTATTTTTCAAGTTGTTTTTCATACATATTGATAATTTATGTTTTTGTATGGGATTTTTCTTTATTTATATAAAAAAAATTAATATAGTTTTCAGTTATAATGATTATTTTTTTATTTTTACGTTGGGAAAATTTATTTTATAAAAATCACTTTACAACATATATATGAAGAAACTTCTACAAATTACTGCATGTTTATTTCTGCTGACTGTAATAATTTCAGGGAAAGCATTCGGACAAGTGGCTGCCATCCAAAGTGTATCGGGTGTATGTGTTGACAGCAATACCACAGTTGATATTACACTAAGTAGTTTTTCAACATTAATTTCGGGGTTTCAATATACAATAAGATATGATACGGGTTTTCTGCATTATAACAATACGTCCAACTGGGCTGCAGGAATTACCGGAGTGGGAATTCAGCATAATTACTATGGAACTCCGCCAAATGTTATTGATGCAATAACTTTTGTTTGGGGCGACATACCTCAGATTATCAATGGTCTTCTTTGCCAATTGGATTTTACTTATAAAGCACCATCAAGTGGATGTCACGATTTGGTTTGGTCTGATGTTCCTACACCCAGCCAGTTTTTTGATGATAATTATAATGAAATAGCAGTAACTTTTGTGGACGGAGAGGTTTGTAATGTTGACCCCGTTACGCAGACAATTACGGGCACAACCCCAATAAATATCGGGTCATCGGCAACTTGGACAAGCACAACCGGAGGCGGAACATGGACAAGCGATACTCCCGCAGTAGCCACTGTCGGCTCATTAACAGGTGTTGTGACCGGCGTAACTGCTGGCACATCAGTAATTACGTATTCTGTATCCATAGGTGGTTGTCTTAATACTGCGACGAAAACAGTTACCATAACGGATGCCCCAACAGCCGCTATCCAAACAGCATCAGTTTTATGCCCCGGCAGCAGTACCACTGTTGATGTTACACTAAGTAGTTTTCCAGCAGCAATTGCTGGATTTCAATATACCATCAGGTATGATACGGGTTATCTGCATTATAACAATACGTCCAACTGGGCCGCAGGAATTACCGGAGTGGGAATTCAGCACAATTACTACGGGACTCCGCCAAATGTTATTGATGCCTTAACTTTTGTTTGGGGTGACATGCCTGTGAGCATAAATGGTTTATTTTTTCAATTAAATTTTACGTATAAAACAACTTCAGGTGGATGTTACGCATTGGTATGGTCTGATAATCCTACCCCCAGCCTGTTTTTTGATGAAAATTATAATGAATTGACGGTTGTTTATTTGGATGGAGGGATTTGTTCAGCAGCAGATGCAGAACCCCCGACCATCACATGTCCTGTTGATGTTTCTGTTTCATCAGATGCTGGATTATGTACAGCTTCAGGTGTGGCACTTGGAACACCAACAACCGCAGATAATTGCAATGTGGCCAGCGTTACAAATAATGCATTGGAACCTTTTTCCCCTGGTAATACGAACATAACATGGACTGTCACAGATGGAAGCGGCAACACAGCTACATGTACTCAGGTTGTGACAGTAACAGATAACCAACCACCTGTGGTTCCGGCAAATGGAAGCTCAACTATTGCATGCCTGTCCAATGCGGTTGCTCCAACAGTACCAGAAGCAACAGATAATTGTGATGGACCAGTAACGGGAGTATTTTTTAGCATGGTAGACACCCCCAATCCTATTATTTGTGAAGGAACCAGGACATATACGTATTCATATGCTGATATTACAGGCAATGTTTCATATTGGACATACACCTATAACATTGAACGTTTACCGTTTACCAATCCTGCAGATGGTGGTTCTACTGTCGCTTGTGCGTCACTGGCTGTGGCCCCAACCTTACCGATGGTTACAGACAACTGCGGCAACACACTCACACCAACCGGCCCGACTATGGGCGGCACCTATGTGGCTTGCGAAGGCACAATTACTTATACCTATCTATACACAGACTGCGAAGGCAACACCAACGACTGGGTATACACCTACACGATAGAACGTGAAGACTTCACCCTCCCGGCAAATGGCAGCTCAGCTGTTGCTTGTATCACTAATGCTACTGATCCCGGTGCGCCCGCAGTCAATGACAACTGTGGTAACGCTTTAACACCAACCGGCCCTGTAACAGGAGGTACTTATGACGGTTGTGAAGGAACCAGAACATATACTTATTCTTTCACAGACTGTGAAGGCAACACTCATGACTGGACCTACACCTACACCATTGAACGTTTACCGTTTGCCAATCCTGCAGATGCTGGTTCTACTGTCGCTTGTGCGTCACTGGCTGTGGCCCCAACCTTACCGACGGTCACAGACAACTGTGGCAACACACTCACACCTACGGGACCGACTATGGGTGGCACCTACGTGTCTTGTGAAGGCACCAGGACATACACCTATCTATACACAGATTGCGAGGGCAACACCAACGACTGGGTATACACCTACACGATAGAACGTGAAGACTTCACCCTCCCGGCAAATGGCAGTTCAACTGTAGCTTGTATCACTAATGCTACTGATCCCGGTGCGCCTGCAGTCACAGACAACTGTGGTAACGCTTTAACACCAACCGGCCCTGTATCAGGAGGTACTTACGACGGTTGTGAAGGAACAAGAACATACACTTATTCATTCACAGACTGTGAAGGCAACACTCATGACTGGACCTACACTTACACCATTGAACGTTTACCGTTTACCAATCCTGCAGAGGCTGGTTCTACTGTCGCTTGTGCGTCACTGGCTGTGGCCCCAACCTTACCGGCGGTTACAGACAACTGTGGCAACACCATAACACCAACCGGCCCGACCATGGGCGGTACTTATGTGGCTTGCGAAGGCACGATTACTTATACTTATCTATACACGGATTGTGAAGGCAACACCAACGACTGGGTATACACCTACACGATAGAACGAGAAGACTTCACCCTGCCGGCAAATGGCAGCTCAGCTGTTGCCTGCATTGCCAGTGCCACGGCACCAGCTCCTCCAGCAGTCACCGACAACT
>Ga0208789_1000654_pt1 | contig 28583 bp, 29 predicted proteins | sample Methanotroph_Enr_FD_187368 | JGI IMG/M metagenome (GOLD analysis project Ga0208789, IMG submission 187368) | Enriched soil microbial communities from Old Woman Creek wetland in Ohio, USA - Methanotroph_Enrichment_5 (SPAdes) (version 2) | ecosystem: Environmental > Terrestrial > Soil > Wetlands...
TTTAGGCCTGCAGAGTTCATTTTATCCCCCCTTGGTGGAAAGCTTAAGCACGAAATCCGAGATTCTGCTCTGTAGAAAAGATTCATAAGTTTCACCCCCTACGGGGGTTTTCAGTTTTGTTTAGATCATATTCCAAGGGTTTCCACCCCCTGGCTACAGAGCTAGCGCCCCTTACAGGGGCTCGACGAAAAAGGTTTTTTTACAAAGCACGAAATCCGAAACAAATTCCAAGCACCAAATGGCAAATCACAAACAAATTCAAAAAAACACAAACTCAAAACAAGACTAAATCCCCGCCTTGTATTATACGTTATCGCATGTAGAAAAGGTTAAAAAGTGTTGTTTTGAGTCGAGGTTGTGGGAATTCAGGTTCTGTATAAAAGGTATTTATCTCGCCCTTTCAGGGCTAATTTTCCGGGTTGATTTTAACCCAGGGCTGCGCTTCGCTCCACCCTGGGCTATCAAATTGCGCCCTTTCAGGGCTGAAGACGAAAGGTTTTCTACAGAGCATTGTGGGGCTGGTTGGTTTAAATTGGATTAGAAGGAACCATTAATATTATAAGGCGTATATAGTTTGACTTTGTAATCCGCCTGTGTTACATTTTAGGGCTTATTTTAATTAAGGTGTAAGTAGTTTATGACCAGGGACAGTATTCGAAACGTAGCGATAATCGCACATGTCGACCACGGCAAAACAACCATGCTCGACAGACTTTTATATCAATCAGGCATGTTCCGCGATGAAGACCTCGACAAACTGGCCGGCGGCCAGCATGGTCTTATTATGGATTCCAACCCACTCGAACGCGAGCGGGGCATCACGATCCTCGCCAAGAACTGCGCAATCAAGTACCAAGACCCTAATGGCAAAGTCTACAAGATCAATATTATAGACACACCCGGCCATGCCGATTTCGGCGGAGAGGTTGAACGCGTCCTCAAGATGGCCGACGGCGTGCTGCTTCTTATCGACGCCTTCGAAGGCCCGATGCCGCAGACAAGGTTTGTTTTGCAAAAAGCATTGGAAAACGGGCTCAGGCCGATAGTGGTAGTAAACAAAATAGATAAAATTGATGCCCGGCCGGAAGAAGTGGTTAACGAGGTGTTTGACCTGCTCGTATCGCTTCAAGCGGATGACATTTGCCTTGATTTCCCGATCATCTACGCATCGGGCCGCGCGGGATGGGCAACTACGGACCTTGCTAATCCGACCACGGATATGCGGGCAATAATCGAGGCAATAGTGAAGTTCGTGCCTGCTCCAAAGATGGATAAGCACGCTCCTCTTCAGATGCTCGTTACATCGATCGATTATTCTGATTATGTCGGCCGTATCGCGATCGGTCGCGTGTTCTATGGCACTCTCAACAAGAACCAGGAAGTGATGGTTGTAGGCCGAACTGGCAAGAACACAAAACAAAAAGTAATACAGGTCCTTGAATTTGAAGGACTCAAACGTAAACAGGTTGATTCCATTTACGCCGGCGACATCTGCGCGATAGTCGGCCTGGATCCTGTCGATATCGGCGATACAATCGCGTGCGTGGAAAAACCAGAGGCTTTGCCGATCATAGCTGTGGATGAGCCCACTCTCGATATGACGTTCCGCATCAATGACGGCCCGTTTGCCGGGCGCGAAGGTCAGTATGTGACAAGCCGTCAAATAAAGGACAGGCTTCAAAAGGAACTTCAGTCCAATGTTGCTCTTCGTGTCGCCCAGGGGGATACGCCCGAAGAGTTCAGAGTTTCGGGACGAGGTCTTATGCACCTTGGCATCCTGCTGGAAAACATGCGTCGCGAGGGTTTTGAGATATGTGTGTGCAAGCCTCGCGTTATCTTCAAGCAGGAAGACGGGGAGACGCTCGAGCCAATCGAATTGCTTGTAGTCGACAGCCCAGTCGAATGTCAGAATGCGGTAATGGCGTGTATCGGCGACCGCCGGGCTGAAATGATAAAAATGGGCGCCAAAACTGGCGCACACGGTTTCATACAGATGGAATTCACTATTCCCGCACGCGGCCTTATAGGTCTGCGGTCCAAGATGCTCACGGCCACACAGGGCAGGGCGATAATGCACCATCGGTTCTGGGATTATGAGTCGATGAGAGGCGCTATACCACAACGTCTAAATGGCGTGATGGTCGCCACTGACACGGGCCAGGTAACAGCATACGCGCTTGACGGGCTTTATGACCGAGGCTACTTCTTCGTTAAACCTGGCGACCAGGTTTATGAGGGTCAGGTCGTAGGTGAACATGTAAAGGATGCCGATATTCCGGTCAACGCAAGCAAGCCCAAGCAGCTTACGAATATGCGTACGAGTTCCAAGGATGATGCGGCGAAGATCAGGCCGGCGCGTGAGATGTCGCTTGAAGCTGCACTTGAATACATCCAGGAAGATGAACTTGTGGAGATAACGCCCTTAAGCATCCGCATGCGTAAGAGGTTCTTAAAGGAAACGGACCGCCGCAGGGCATCTCGCAAAAACGGGTAGTAAAAACAGGACTTGACAGGCAAAGGCTGTCTGTCAATAATTAGAATAGATTGGCCAGGGGAGCCGGACGAGAGTTCGGCTGAGATACCGGTTGGTGACCCTCTGAACCTGATCGGGGTAATACCCGCGAAGGGAGTGCTTTAAAAGGAACCACCAAGCACCTGGTCATTTTGACCGGGTGCTTTTTTTATTTATGGGCTAAGTTTATGGCGATAACAGCGAAAGAGTTTGAGGCCGTGACGGTCAATAACCTTGGGCCGGCGGTTTGGGCCAAGCTTAATAGAGCTACAGTTGCGGTTGCAGGGCTTGGGGGGCTTGGTTCGCGGGTTGCGCCGGCGCTTGCGCGGAGTGGGTTAGGCAAGCTTATCATTGTGGATTTTGATATTGTCGAGGCGTCAAACCTAAACAGACAGGATTATTTTGCCGACCAGCTGGGGCTTTCGAAGGTGGCGGCGATGAGGGAAAATCTGGCTCGCATTAACCCTGGTCTTGAACTTGAGGCACATAATTTAAAGCTCATTCCGGAGACGATATGCTCTCTTTTTGCAAGCGCAGATGTGATCGTGGAATGCTTCGATAAACCGGATCAAAAGCAGATGATCGCCGAAACGGTACTGGCGAGGATGAGTCCGAAGCCTATAGTCTCGGCATCGGGGCTTGCGGGGTATGGGCGATCAAATAATATAACGACGCGGCGGCGTTCGGGGCGGCATATAGTGGTTGGAGATCTCGTTTCGGCTTCTGGGCCGGGTACGGGGCTTTATGCGGGGCGAGTGGGGATCGCGGCACTGCACCAGGCGAATGCGGTAATTGAATTATTGATCGATGAAATGAAATAGGGGCTATATGTCTGTACAACTGAAAATAAACGGCGAACTTAAGACGTTTGAATCGGAAATGCCCGGGACGCTAGCGGCATTGCTGGAGCAGCTTGGGGTAGATGCGGCGACGGTGGTCGCGGAGGTTGAGGGAGTAATTATCGAACGGGCGAAATTTGGTTCGACAGTTCTTCGCAGCGGCCAGAATATTGAACTTATTCGTTTTGTAGGAGGCGGCTAATGTCTGACCACTTAATTATAGCTGGTAAGAAATTTGATTCGCGGCTGTTCATAGGCACGGGTAAATATTCCGGGCCGGATATGATGATAAAAAGTATTGAGGCATCTGGGAGTTCGATGGTAACGGTCGCACTGAGGCGAGTTGATATCAACAACCCCGATGATGGGCTGCTACGGGTGATCGACCGCGAAAAATACCAGCTTTTGCCAAATACGAGCGGGGCGCGAGATGGTGATGAAGCTGTGCGGCTGGCACGTTTGGCACGGGCGGCAAGCGGGATCAACTGGATCAAGCTGGAGGTTACGCCTGATCCGTATTATCTTTTGCCGGATCCTGTTGAGACGTTAAAGGCGGCGCAGGTGCTGGTGAAGGAAGGTTTTATTGTGCTGCCGTATATCAATGCCGATCCTGTGCTTGCGAAAAAACTACAGGACGCGGGCACGGCAACCGTTATGCCTCTGGCAAGCCCGATAGGCTCAAACCAGGGCCTGCAAACGCGCGCGGCCATAGAGATAATTATCGAGCAGGCAACGGTTCCGGTTGTGGTCGATGCGGGACTGGGGCTGCCTTCACATGCGGCCGAAGCTATGGAGATCGGTGCGGATGCGGTGCTTGTAAATACCGCTATAGCTACAGCGAGTGATCCGGTGGCGATGGCAGTTGCTTTTAAGATGGCTGTTGAGGCGGGGCGCATGGCGTATCTATCGGGACCTCGCGCGGCAATGCGGGGAGCATCGGCATCAAGTCCGCTGACGGGGTTTTTAAGAGAAGCGTGATCAAATGAGCATAGATTTTGAGCGGTTAAAAAATATCGACCTTGCGGCGATCAGCGCGGAGCAGGTGAAGAGGCAGCTGGCAATGCCAGCCGCGTTTTCGATAGATCGGTTAGCCGCTTTAATTTCTCCGGCGGCGACGGCGTTTATTGAGGATATGGCGAGGTTATCAAGCGAATTAACGATTCGACGATTCGGGCGGACTATAAACCTTTATGCGCCGCTGTATGTTTCAAATTACTGCGTCAACGCATGCGTTTACTGCGGCTATAATTGCAAGACGCATGTGCAGCGGAGTCGGCTTACAGTTGAAGAGGCTATGGCTGACGCGGATATACTGGCGGGGCAGGGATTTCGGCATATACTGCTGGTGGCTGGTGAGGATAAGAAATATATCGATGCCGATTACATGGCTGACCTGGGAGAAAAGCTTCGGGGAAAATTCGCTTCGATATCGATCGAGGTATATCAGCTTGAATTTGATGAGTACGAAAAACTCGCGGCGGCGGGCGTTGACGGTATGACACTTTACCAGGAAACGTATGACCGCGATATTTACGCAAAGCTGCATTGCGGCCCGAAAGCAGATTATGATCGCCGTCTACAGGCACATGAAACGGCGGCAAAGGCGGGATTTCGCCGGGTTGGGTTGGGATCGCTGCTTGGTCTGACGGATTTTCGGTTTGAGACGCTGGCACTGGGGGCGCATGCGGCGTGGCTTATGAAAAATTTCTGGCGGACCCAGGTTTCTTTTTCGTTCCCGAGGCTTCGGCCTGCGGCGGAGGTTGATTTTGATTTTGCGCAAGACGTATCGGATACGGATCTTGTGCAGATGGTATTTGCGCTGCGGCTGTGCTTTGGGGATGCGGTGATGTATCTATCGACCCGCGAGCGGCCGGCGTTTCGCGATAATCTCATCGGGCTTGGGATAACGTCCATGTCGGCGGGTTCCAAGACAAATCCGGGGGGCTATACAGGCTCAAAGGCGCTGGAGCAGTTCAATATTTCTGATCCGCGAACGCCGGATGAGGTGGCAAGGGCAATCGAGTCAAAAGGGTTTGAACCGGTGTGGAAAGATTTCGACGCGGCTTTTACTAAGTAATAGATTCTATTTGCAGTCTGGGCAGAGGCCTTCGAGTTCGACCTTTTGCCGCTGGAGTCGATAACCGGCGGGTAAGTTGGATATCATGGGTACGGTAGCTGATTTAAGGCAAAGAGTGCGGCCGCACGCGGTGCAGGTGAAATGCGGGTGGCACTGCGAATGACTGCAGTTGTGGGCAAGTTCATAATACCATGACCGCTGTTTCAGGAAGGCCCTGTGGATGATGCCTGAATCGAGAAAACTATCCAGTGCCCTGTAAATCGTAACCTTGTTGAGGCCGCTGTTGCCCAGTTTGGCGGCGATCTGCTCCTGTGTGAGAGGGGACGACGATTTTAGAAGTACGCCAATAATCGCCAGCCGACCGGGTGTGGTCCTAAGCCGGGCCGACTTGATGATAGCCTGCGGATCAGTTGAATGTGCATGTTTCATATTCTCATTATAGCAGTTGACGGGGGCCTTGTGAAATGCTTTTCATTGACAATAGGGCGGGCTTTGCCGATAATCGAAGAACAGGAGACAGAAGTCAGGAAGCAGGAGTAAGATTAGAAGACAGGACGAGGAGCACAAACCCACGATTGTCATCGTGGGCTGGTAATTAGCCGGGTGTTGTGATTAAGGCGGAGCTGTTTGGTGCAGGTATTACTTAAAAGTGAAAAGTGGAATGAGGTCGCGAGGGGGCAGGTGCTGGCGATCGGCAATTTCGATGGCGTGCACCTCGGTCATCAGGCTCTGCTTGCACGCGCAAGGCAAATCGCAAAAAGTAAAGGCGCAGGCCTTTGCGTAATGACGTTCGACCCACATCCGGTTGCCATATTAAAACCAGAAAAATCGCCGGGTGTTCTCACCCCGCTCGAATTTAAGCTGCGTTTATTGGAAAAGGCCGGAGTTGATTGTGTTTTGGTAGTCAGGGATAATTTTGATCTGCTCAACCTCTCGCCGGAAGATTTCATAGACAGGTTTTTAATGGTCGGGTTGAAGCCGTCGGCCATTGTTGAAGGGCCAAGTTTTACTTTCGGATTCGGCCGCAGCGGAAATATCGAAACGCTCAAGGCCATTTCCGCTAAGCGGGGCTTTGATGTTGAGGTTGTCGAGCCGGTACATATCGCCCTCAAAACTTCTTCGGAAACAATGGTATCTAGTTCCCTTATCAGGCAACTATTAGAAAATTCTGCTGTTGAGGATGCGTCCTTATGTCTTTCCAGGCCGTACAGACTGCTTGGCCAAGTTGAGGCAGGTCGCGGCAAAGGAACGGAACTGGGTTTTCCCACAGCCAATTTAAAACCATTAAAGCAGATCATCCCTGCCGAGGGTGTTTATGCGGGCTATGTGCTAATCGGCGATACACTTGAAGATGTCTGTAATTGCTCTACGAAAATGCCTGCGGCTATAAGCATCGGCAGAGCCAGAACTTTTATTGCCGATCACCCGTTGCTGCTTGAGGCACATATCCTGGGTCAAAAAACCGGGCCGCTTTACGACAAATGGATGGCCCTTGATTTTATCGAATTCGTACGTCACCAGCAGCGTTTTGAGAGCGTCAGTAAGCTTAAAGAGCAGATAGGCATAGATTGCGCGAGAATAGAAAATATTCTTAAAGGCAAATGATTTTGAGTGGTGAGTTTTTAGTTTAGAAATCTCCGCTCTGTAGAAAAGGGCTGAAAATGTCGCGATGCGATATTTTGAGGGATATATTGCATAAACCCCCGATTGACATCGGGGGCTGGTAAAAAACACAGTCGGCTGAAATTAGTGAGATATTTAAAATGGCCCAGACTAAAGATTTCTATAGTGCTTTGCAATTCATAAACAAGGGAGAGCGGTTTCTTATAACCTCTCACACCCGGCCGGATGGGGACGCGTGCGGCTCAATTGCGGCAATGATGATGGTGCTAAAAAAGCTTGGCAAAAAATCCATGCCCCTGTTTTTATCGCCGATGCCGCAATGGTATTCGTTTTTGTTCGAAACCAAAGTGCCAGTTCTTGGTGAGGATCTCAAGATAGAGGACCTTGACCGCGGCGATTACCTGCAATGCGACGGGGTTATCATAATTGATACAAACAGCTATATACAGCTGCCGCAGTTTGATTCATGGTTAAAGAAAGAGCACAAGCCAGTACTAGTGCTGGATCATCATGTTACAAGCGACGGGCTTGGCGATGTAGAAGTAATCGATACGTCAGCCGCCGCGGCGGGCCAAATAGCACTGGACATTTTCAGGTATGCTCGCTGGGATATCGATGCCGCAATCGCTACTGCGCTGTTTATTTCGTTATCCACCGACACGGGCTGGTTTCGGTTCAGCAACACCGATAGCCGAGTCTATCAAGACGCCGGGCGGCTCATAGAGGCCGGCGCACGCCCCGCGGATATTTACCAGGTGCTCTATCAGAATTTTTCGGTGGAGCGGTTCAGACTTTTGACCTTGCTGATGGAGAGGGTGGAGTTCCTTTTCGAAAACAGGGTTGCCATGGGGCATATAAATTTTGCCGATTTTGCCGCAACAGGTGCAACAGGCCGTGATACTGAGAATCTCATAGATGAGTACCGCAGGGTCGGCTCTGTTGAGGTCGCGGTATTGTGTGTTGAGCAAAAGGACTCAAAAATAAGGTGCTCTTTGCGGAGCAGGGGAGGTATTGACGTTCAGGCGATAGCCTCGAAATTCGGCGGGGGCGGGCACAAGGCTGCGGCAGGCGTAACGCTTGATGGCCCATGTGAACATGCTAAAAAAATTATATCAGGCGAACTGGAAACCATTTTCGGGGCTAAAAAATAAAGAATATTTCGAGCCATATTGGAACGGGGGCGTATTTCTGTTATGCCGACAACTGAAAAACAAAAAAATGAACTTTGTACATCGGAGGCTTGTCTCAAGATCAGGCCTTTATGGCAGCGTCTTTTGTATCCAGTTATCGGCTTGAGCCTCATTTTTATTGGCATGGCACTGGGAATTGTTCCGTTTATACCGGGGTTCCCGCTGGTGATTATCGGGCTTCCGCTGGTGGCCTGCGTTCACCCACGGCTGGAATTGTGGGTGCGTCGTCGGCTGCATCATTTGTACCATAAATTGTCCGATAAGATCAAAAAGCACCATTAAAGCCGAATTCAACGTCTAATATTCATGCACGGCAAAAAGGTCTTTATCTCGCCCTTTCAGGGCTGAATACCGAAATTTTCTACTGAGCATGAAATCAGATGATTTTGAACATCCGGGATTCTTGCTCGTATAACGGACACGCAATAATCGGTATTTGGTTAAATTGTTTTTTTGATGTACCTGATTGAAATTGACATCCACTGCAAATGGCTTATTATTTTTGGGTAAGCTTTGTTTGTGGATAAATACAGGGATGAAATTTAAAAATATTATATTAGTGCTGTTTCTGGCGGGCTGGTTTTGCGTATGCGCACGCGCGGACGGGCAGGATAACTCAAAGCCCGAAACAAATCTCAGCCGTCAACAAAATGTCTACAAAGCAACGCTGTACACTTCCGCTGATGAGCAGATACGTATTCAAGCCGCAACCGAACTGCTTTTGAGCCAGGATCCGCAGGCAAAACAGATCCTACTTGAGGCTATTGCCCAGGGCGCAAATCCATTGGCTCAGGCGGCAGTATGCAAAGCACTTGTTCAGCCCGATGTCCTTAATGTCAAGAGCAGGAGCGAGTTTCTCGATCCCTTGTTTCGCATTCTCCTCAACGGTGCAGATTCGCAGGCCTTGGTAGCGGCTGAGGCGCTGGTAGGATATGATTATAAAAATATCGGTGATCGGCTGCGAAAAGCAATTAAAGATGAAAGTCTTGCGATTCGTTCGCGGCTCAATGCGGTTTATGCTCTCAAGGTCAGGGCCGAAAAGGAAGACATTTTTGAGCTGATCGATCTGCTCAATTGCAAAAATATAGCTATTTCCGGAAAGGCCGAACTTGCTCTTCAGGACCTGCTTGGTTTACCGGTAGGTACCGATAAATCCGAATGGGCGCAGGTTCGCAAGGAACTCGAAAAGCAAAGTGCTGTCGAGGTGTCAAAGGCAAGGCTCAGAAGAGAAATGGCCCGTGTTCACCAGCTTGAGGCGAGGCTTCGTACATGGGAAAACCGTTACATCGGTGCAATAGACAGTTTGTATGATCTTATAAGCGACGATACGACACGATCAAGTTTTCTTATGCAGAAACTCACCAGTGACGAACGCACGGTTCAGATATGGGCTTTAGAAAAAGTTTCACAGTGGCGTTTGAGCGAAAAGACGCTGCCGGCGAGTTTCGGCCCAGTGCTCATATCGCTTGTATCCTCAAACGAAGATGCCGTCAGGCTCGCGACGGCAAGGCTGCTGGCCTTTACAAGCTATTTTGAACCGGCTGAAAAACTGCTTGCGCAGCTTGAAATCGAAAAAAATGAAATCGTCAGGCTAGAAATTTTTTCGGCCCTTGGTGAAGCGGTGAATTACTCTGCGGCATCATCGGTTGAGAAAACGCCCAGTGAAACATACGTCGCAACGATAAACTGGGCGGCGAAGTATTTGGCAGACCCTGATGGTTTAAAGTCTCTCAAAGGTGCGCAAGTGCTCTCTAAGCTGCTTATAAACGACGGCCTAGGGAAAGATGAGACTTGCAAGTATTTAACCCAGCTTGGAGCAAGATATTCGCTGGAAGCTGCGGGGAAAGACGATAAATTTCGCGGGGCATTGCTTGGCGAAATGGCTGATCTTTGCGGCGCAAAAACCTACAGGGCAGAATCGGCGAGGATTTTTGAGCCTCTTTTCATGACATCCATTGGCGACAAAGATGATTCCGTCCGCCTTTCAGCTGTCAAAGGCTTAATCAACATTGATGAACCAAAAGCGCTGCAGATAATTATTTCGAAATCGCTTTACGATGACCCAAGCGCCGACATACGCCAGAGTGTCATAGCTCTTACCGGCAGGGTGGGGGCGGAATCGGACCTGAAATGGCTAAGCTCGCGATTGGCGAAAACCGATTCGGAACAGGCCTGGGGTGCCATGCTTGATATTTTTAAGCGATCCGGTTCTTCTACCCTTGCCGACTGGATAAGTAATATCGAAGCGGATCCGAATGTTTCCATTGCTATCGAGAGAAAGATAACGCTGCTGGAAATGGGTGAGCAGAAGGCGCAGGTTGAAAATCAACCGGCTGTGCTCAAGGCGGTCCGTAGACGGCTTGCGGTGGCGTATTCCCAGGCAGGGCAGGGCGAAAAATCTCTGGAATACTGGGGCAAGATCGGCGAAAGCGCATCTCAGAACGAACGTGAAGAAGCTATCGCGGCGTTATTCGGCGAGCAGCTTAAGCAAAATAAGATCGGTGCGGCTGTGCAATTGATCGAAAACAGGCTTATCGAAAAGGATATGGATGGCTCTGATGCCATTGTCATCAGGATCGATAGCCAGTTGGCTTCTGGTGGTGCGGCTTCGAATCAGGCGCTGCTGGCGGCACTGAAGGCTGTTAAGACAGTCACTGCCAGAACCGCATGGCTTGAACAAGTAAATCGCTGGAACGCAAACGTAAATGATCCCAACAAGGCTGGGGCGGCATCTGTCAAATAGTGCCGCAAATTGCGAGTAGCCCTTGATTTACGCTACATGTTGTGGGCAGTGAAAAATTTTTATAATTTTGAGTTTGACTGCCAGATTCGTTATGGTATAGATATATCCTAATTGCTCTTTAAAAATTGAGTGTTGTCAGTTGCAGGTCTCGGGAGAGCCTTTCCCGGGATAAGCAAATGGGAATGCGGTGAAATTCCGCGACGGTCGCGCCGCTGTGAGCGTCCGCTCCGAGAAATCGGAAGTCCGAATGGAAGATTGTTCCACTGCTTGCCTTGTGCAGGCGGGAAGGATTCGTTCGGTAGGATGCAAGTCAGAAAACCTGCCTGTAGCTGTTAGCGTTTGTGTTGTTCTCGCGTTTTGGAACACCGATGCAAATTCTCCGGCTGGTTGTCTTTTTCCCGGGAAAAGGGTGGCTTGCCAAAAATTTGGTATCGTTAATTAAACCGTCGTTCCACGCGTGGGAACGGCGGTTTTTTTTTGTTCCAAATTTTATTAACAGCCTCCGCGATTGAGGCACAGAAGGGAGAAATGATGTTCAGAAGTTTTGTAGTTGTTTTGGTTCTCGCTGTAACGTGCGGTTTTGCAAATGCAACCCCGATTTCGGTCGGTCAGGGGGTTAACTCCGCAAATGTCTATATCGAATGGGCAGGCGGAAACATAGCCGAGTTCGTCGTCAACTTCGGCCAAAGCCCAACAGATACTGTCAAAGGTATTCAGTTGCTCAACACGATCGAACAAAGTACCACCCTCATCACAGTCCAATATAGCGGCGGTTTCCTTGATGGAATTACCTTTAACGGCAATTCCAACATCGGCTATGGCGGCGGCGAAAATTGGTGGCATTACTGGGTAAATGACGGCCAGGGATGGGATTGTCCCTGGACCTATGGTGCTGGTGCCCGCGAAGTTGGCAACGGCGACAGTGATGGATGGATTTACGGCCGCGATGGTGCCCCGGTTCCTGAACCTCTGAGCGTGGCGCTGCTCGGCCTTGGCTCAATGTTCGTTGCGGTTAGAAGGAAGTAACGTTTTTTACCTCAATATCGGGTGGGATGGCTGCCACCGTCCCACCTGATGATTTGAAGGTTTTGCAAATGGTTCTGAAAAGTTTTATAGTCATAGGCCTCATCGCTTCGGCAGTCATGGCCGTTGATGTTAATGACCATGACTTCGCCTGCGAGGTTATCAGTTACACGCCCGGCACAGGACAGCCTTTCGACTGGCTCTCCGGAGCGAAGTTCAGTGATCCGCAGAAAGCTCTGGGCCGACCCACTCTCGTTACCACCGGTGATGATGATAACCCCAATGACAGCTTTGTCGGAATTCCGGTTTCTTCGGCCGTAGACGTCTCGCCGGTATATGGCCCGTTTCGTTCTTTCGAGGTCGTCAGTATTGGAAATGGCGGCGGCCAGTTGACTCTCAAATTCGATCACCCCGTAGCAAATGATCACAAGAACCCTTATGACCTAGATTTTATAATTTTCGGAAACGCCCGCCAGACCCTTCCGGCAAATACTTATTGGAGGCTCGACTCCGATGCGGATATAGTGCATGTCAGCGGCGAGATGAACAACGAAGATGGCATTGTTTCAGTGAGTCAGGATGGCGTAAATTGGTTCACTTTTGAAAACGGCCCTTACGCCGATAGTTTCGCCCCGACCGCGGCCCGTTCCTGGGATGCGGTAAATCACTGCTGGGGCGAGTATCTCAATCCCACAAAACCCGTCAACCCTGCCCTTACACCCGAAGAAATGAACGGAAAGACTGTCGCCGAAATGGTTGGATTGTATGATGGCTCTGCCGGCGGAACAGGCTTTGATATCGGCGTTCTCGGTCTCGACTGGATTCAGTATGTCCGCATACAGGATGACCCCTCTTACGCATGGACCACCGAGATTGATGCAATAGCCGATGTGACCGCCTGCGGTGATTATCGCCATCCTTTCCCGGCCGGCGATCTTAATCAGGATTGTATGGTTAACATGTTGGACTTTGCCATTGCGGCAAATACTTGGATTACAAACCAAGCTCCCTTTATGGACGTTGTCGATACATGGCTTGATTGCACATGGATGTGTAATTGATATGAAAACTAAAACCGCTTTTACACTTGTTGAACTACTGGTGGTGATATCGATCATCGCGCTGCTGCTTTCGATACTAATGCCAGTGCTGTCTCGCTCACGCAAACAGGCTCAGACTGTGGTATGCCTCAGCCAGCTCAAGCAGATGGTCCTCGCTGCATATATTTATGCGGAAAATAATAAAAATTACTACCCGCTCGCCTATGATCGAAAAGTAGTCGACGGCATCGGAAAAATGGATTGCTGGGATTTTATGGACTCTGATCCCGTAAAACCGGGAATCCTCTGGCAAGGACAGGGTTTTGAAAAAATCCAGCAGTGTCCCTCTTTCAAAGGGGCTTCAAATATGACCGCCGGAAGGTATTCCGGTTATAATTATAACAGCAGTTATATTGGCGGTTTTGCCATTACATTTATTTCAGGGAACACGATAATAAATCAGAGTGGTCAACCCTCAGTATCCGTACTCCGTATCCGCAGACCTGCCGCTTGCGCACTGTTCGGCGACGGTCAATTTTCCGGCGGAGCAAATAAATTCATGCGTTCCCCCTTCGCCGGACCTGTTGATGAAATACTTGGCTTTGGCGATTCCTGGACCGGCGCCCAAGGCTACAGGCATTTGGCAAAAACCAATATTGGCTGGGCTGACGGAAGCGTTTCATCGCTGAAAAAATGCTTCAACCCCTTAAAGCCTGTTATGGCACGCAAGGTCGTTGTCGGTACCGGCTTCATCTCACCCGATAATTCCGCTTACGGCTTGGACTGATTGCCGGATCTTACTCATTGTTGATTTCCGACTGCGTCATGGTACAATTATTCCATGTCGCTAATCGGGAAAAGCAGGGTCAATATTCTCAAGATCGGCGGGGCTGCGGCTGGGTTGTTATGGCCGGCGAGCTGCGCGACGTGCGGGGTTCTCATCGAAAACCACGGCGATGGTCTGTGTGAAAAATGCTGGCAGGATCTGCGCGCATGCTGCGGGGCGGATTACTGTCGGCGATGCGGCCTTACCGCCAGCAGGTTCGCGATCTATGATGGTAAATGTACCCAATGCCGCGACTTGCACTTTCATTTTGACGCCATAGCACGAGCGGGCATATACACCGGCACGCTCTCGAAAGCCATACTCGCCTTCAAGCATGGCCGTGATGAAGTGGCAGCATTACTTAAAACCCTCGCAAAAGCCGCCATCGCTTCGGCTGGTTTTGAACATCCGCCCGAGCAGTTTGTGCCCGTGCCGCTCTACTGGATGCGGCGAGTTCAGAGAGGCTTTAATCAAGCTCACATCATCGCAGGCGCGATCAGCCCCCGCAAAAACATGATCAAAGGCGATCTCGCCCGCATACGCAATACCCCAAGGCAGGCGCTGCTCGACGCGAAAGATCGTCCGATTAACGTCCGCGACGCTTTCGCATTGAGAAGGGGCAACACCTTCAAGGGCAAAACCATCTGTCTTGTCGATGACGTGAAAACCACAGGCTCGACGTTAAATGAGTGCGCATCGCTTCTTAAGACGGCAGGGGCCGTCAAGGTCTATGCCGTGGTGATCGCGGTGGCAGACCCTAATTTTAGAGACACACGCTCATGAAAATAAACGCGGTGATATTTGACCTTGACGGCACAATAACCGAGCCGATCCTGGATTTTGATCAGATCAGAAAGGAAATCGGCTTTTGCGATCATGCAGGCACGATACTCGAAGAAATGGAGCGTATGAGCGCGGTTGAAAAGAAGCGGGCTTTTGCGATCATCGACGCGCACGAAACCACCGCGGTCGAAAAATCGCGTCTCAATGTCGGCGTACGAGAAACTCTCGACTATCTCGCAGTTAATAAGATCAAGACCGGCATTATCACCCGCAACACAAAAGAGAACGCCCTGGCTGTTGCAACCAAACACTCTCTTAATTTCGATTACATCGTTGACCGCTTTGACGGACCTGTTAAACCAGATGCCTGGGGTATTCTAAAACTGTGTGAAATTTTCAATACCGTGCCCGATCAGGCTATAGTAGTAGGGGACTTCCTGCATGACGTCCAGGCGGCCCGGGCGGCAGGAGCGGTCTCAGTATTGCTGAAAAACCATAAAAATGCCCATGACTTCTTGCCCTGGAGCGATTACTCTATCGACAGGATAGATGAGCTTATCTCGCTTATCCAAAAACTTGATTCGCGCAAAGTATAAAGGAGTCTATATGTTCGAATTCGTCACCTTTATGATCATTACCTTAAGCGGTATGCTCACATGCCCAGACCCCAACGCCAGCAAATCCAATCGGGTCGACGCCATCCTTGCGCGTCTCAATGCGACCAGCAAGGATCTCAAGACCTACGAGGCCAAAGTCGTATACCTAAATGATCAGACCCTCTTGGAAACCAAGGCCCTTCGCACCGGCACGCTGTTCTTTAAAGGCGACGGCCGCTCAAAGATGCGAGTCAGCTTCACCACTTTGAAGCAGGATAATGAACCCGTCGCGCCAACCCATGAGGAGTATGTTTTCGACGGCGTGAACATGACCCGCATAAATTACGATCTCAAATCAATTGAAATTCGCCAGCTAAGTGAGCCCAACCACCCCCTTGATGCCTTTGAACTGGCCAGCCGGTATTGGCCTATCATCGGTTTTGCCAAGGTGGATGAGCTCAAAAAAGATTTTGACGTTTCGCTTATTGCCGATACCAATACCATTATCCAGCTCAGGCTTAAATCCCTGCCGTCTTCGCGTTATGCCCAGGACTATACGTTTATAGATTTCTGGATAGAAGCCGCCAGCTTTCTTCCGATCCGCATGTCAGCCCAGTCACCGGATGAAATCGTTTATGATTTCAAGCTGGAGGATGCAGTTGTAAATAAAAAAATGAATGATGACGTTTTTGATATTGAAGTACCAGCAAAGTTTGGTAAAAATATCATCCCGCTCGAAAAATAACAAACTTAGACGGAGGTCTTATGGCAAAAGGTCTGGTCGTGTATTATTCCCGCAGCGGTAATACTAAGCAGATGGCTGAGCTTATAGCTAAGTCCATGAACGATGCCCAACTCCCAACGCAGTGCAAATCCGTCCAGGATACCACCCTTGATGACCTCGAAGAAGCCGATGCCATCGTAGTCGGTTCCCCAACATACTACGGGCACATGGCTGCTCCTATAAAACAGATGTTCGATGACGCTGTCACACGCCACGGCAAACTGGACGGCAAAATAGGCGGGGCTTTTTCTTCATCCGTCAATATAGGCGGCGGCAATGAAACAACCATTATGGGGATCCTTGAAGCTATGCTCATAGCTGGTTTTGTGACCTGGGGCGACCCGCAGGGCGACCATTACGGCCCAGTCTCAATAGGCAAACCTGATGACAGGGTAAGTGCCCAGTGCAGGCGTAAAGGACAGAGGATCGCAGAAATTACTCACAAGTTGTTTAAGTAATTGACTTTGTATCCCATTACGCTTAAATTTTTGCCTTTGACAAAAATAACCGGTGAAGTTAGACTTCTATTTTTGAAATGAATTCTGGAGGTTTTTAAATGCAAGAGTACGAGAAACTCAAGACGTTGGTGGCGGAAATCGAAGTAGACATCAATAAGGCCATGGGCGGCAACAAGGCTGCAGGCACACGCGTCCGCAAGCAGATGCAGGATATAAAGCAGGCTGCACAGATCGTAAGAAATAAGGTGCTTGAGATCAGGGCTGTCGAAGAGTAGTACATAAACGCAGTAGTTCTTTGATATGTTGCTGCGCATCAATCGTGCTTAAGGAAGTAAACTGGAGATAATATGCCCCCGGCACTGCTGTTTGATATTTCACAAATCGATCTTACGAAAGTTGAGTACGACCGTAACGCCGTACTTGAACATAATCCACAAAACTTTGAAATGCAGCAGCTTGACGGTATTGTCTGGCACAGCGTTGATCCCTGCCGCATCATCGGTTTTAAGGATGTCACTGATAACGAATTCTGGATCAGGGGGCACATCCCTGGAAGGCCCCTGATGCCCGGTGTCATAATGATCGAAGCCGCAGCGCAGCTTGCGAGTTTTTATGTTAAGAAAATCAAGGAAGCCAAGGGTTTCGTTGGTTTTGCAGGGATCGAAAGTGCTAAATTCCGCCAAACCGTTGTGCCGGGCCAAAGGCTTTATCTTCTGGGCCAAATGACAAAATACACCCCTCGCATGTTCGGTTGTGCTGTGCAAGGTATAGTTGACGGCAATATGGTATTTGAAACCGTTGTTTCAGGCATACGGGTGTAAATGACTGAACTCCTGCGCAGCTTGTTCGAAAGTTGTGTAGAAATACATCCCGAAGATGACATTCTCAAGATTTTTAAGGCCCTTCCACATTGCAAGGGCCTTTTGCTTTTTGCGGACGAGTCCTCCAGGCCGATCCTTCTCATCATCAGCGCCGATATCCGCCGCCTCGCCGTAAACAGATTATCCGAAGATGCAACTGTCTCAGGCCGCCGAGTAAAGCTTAAAGAGATCACCCGTTATATCCTTTGCAAATGCACATATAACGATTTTGCCAGTGACTTTGAACACTATAAGGCCGCCAAAACCCTCTTCCCATCTCGCCTCGCCGATCACGTTAATCTTCCCGCCATAAATTTCGTCAAGATCAGCACCGCCGTTAAATGGCCCGTCTTCACCGTTACCAACGACCTCGGCCGGGATTCAAAAACAAAATACTTCGGTCCATTCCAAAGCCGTAAAAGCGCCTCAGATTTCATCGACATACTCGAAAATGCTTTTGCCCTCTGCAAAAAATATTGCCTTATCGACGATCCGCAAAAAGCCACAAGCTGCCCCTATTACCAGATGGGCACCTGCAAAGCCCCATGCCTTGGCAAGCTTTCCAAAGATCTGTATCTCGAACAGATAAACGATGCTGTCGCAGCAGCCTCAGGCGATTGGGCTAGACTTGTTACCAAGCTTCAGAGCAATATGAAGGGTTGTGCCGCGCAGATGCAGTTCGAAGAGGCTCACCTCATAAAAAAGCAGATCGAGTATCTTTCTGAGCTATCGAAACCGGAGTTCGATTTCATCAGCGAACTATCTCAAATGAATCTTCTCCATCTCGATATCGGCCCAAAAACAAAACTGCCCGGCAAAAAAACTAAGGACCAGCTTTTCATGCCATTCGTCGTGCGCGCCGGCGTCATTTACAAACTCCCCGACATCGCCGCTGGCCAGACTTCTGAAATTGTAAGCGCGCACCTCGGCCCAGCCCCCGACATTGAACTTCTCCACCAACTTTCATTAGTGAGCTATACCCTTTACCGCCATTCACGCTCGGGTCTCTGGCTGAATCTCGCCCGCCTCTCCCAGTCCGAAGCCTTCGAAAAGATCACCGGGTACCTGACTTCACCCAAACCGCCGCCAGCCCAACCATGATAGCTTAAAAGTTTGGAACCCTGCCAGTGGCCGCGCAACTGGCCCCAAACCCGTACTTGTTGCGCTCGCTTCCGTTCGAGTAGTCGCGATCCAGTATGCGATATCATCCCGTTCAGAAAAATTTTGCAACAACTCCAAAGCCGCCCTCACGCAATGTGCGGAATTTTCCTAACCCGTAACGCGCAACTCGTAACTATGTTCCTACTCGATATTCGATACTGCCGTATTAATATTTCCCATGTGCCTCATTTATTCGCTGAACTAACCTTTGCGCCCAGTTTTTCATTACCGCCTGGGCATCTCCGTAAGTTGAAAGCCCCGCCATGGTGAATCGCTTCCCAATCTGTGAAGCAATAATTGCCGCCATTTGCTCGCCCGTATCGGAATCCAGTATCTCGCCCTCTACTGAAGCCCCTCCAAGACCCGCGCCCACCAGTATCGTCTGCGGCAGCACGTTCAGCGCCGGTGTGCCTTTCTCAATATTTGTCAGCGCCAGGCGTATCTTGGCTACTCCAGGGCCAGCCTCGCTTGTAACCTGGTACCCGTTATCCTTAAGCTGGGTGACGATTTCGTCGTGCAGGGTTTTTTCAAGTGACCGCACTTTGGCCATGTCCACCTTCCGCTCCTGCCCATCTTTGTAAAACACCGTCCTGACCGGCTCGACTATGAATTTCGAATACTGCCCAAGTTCCTGATTATTCAAATAAACCATTGTTGCGTTGTCTCGCACTTTCAGGCGTGAATAGTCGCTCAAAAATCCCGTCTCTTGCGGCATCGTCGCCTTGCAGCCCGAAAACAAGAGCACCGCTGACCCCAGTACCAATAATAACGACTTCATACCATTCTCCTTAAAAAGGTGTTTGTGTAATTTCAATTGCGGCCTTATCACGGGGCCATATTCCCAGCTCCCCATAAAAGTTTTGGTGTATTGCCCAAAAATACTGACATTCTCGGTCTTTTGCCATTGCCAAAAACCCTATCATCTGACGAAATAATACTTATGCAGTTGGGTACAAGAATTCATTTGACACAAACCAGCCATCTCTGGTATAAAGGAACCATGCAAAATGACCGGGTAAATTTTAATAGCAATGTTCTTGGTTGGTGGTGGCCTGTCGAATACATATCCGACAGGTAAACGGTCAGTTTACATACAAAATATATAAATGCCTAACGGCCTGTCGGACAAAAACGACGGGCCGTTTTTTTTTGTTTTGAAATAATGTTTTTGTCTTGAAATAATTAGAGGATCGCATGAACGACTATAAAGAAATAATAAGTGGAGCAAAACTCGGACAGATCGTCCCCATCGTAAAGCGCATTGATATCGATGACCCTGTCGAATTCTTTTCAAAGATAAGTGACTACGGCCGCGCCAAAAACTGTTGTCTCCTGGAATCCCGCGAATACCTTGCCGACAGCGGCGCCTTAAGTTTCGGCACCTCCCGCCCGGCCCTGTATCTCACCGGCTCCGGCTCTGATTTCACGATCAAGGCCCTAAGCCGCACCGGCAGGGCGATGGTGGAGTATTTAGCCGAAAATTGCAAAGATCGCTTCGCATTCTGCCAAAGCGTTAAATTCGGCCCCGATTCCATCACCGGCACCATTAAACCCGTCGAAGGCCCAATGGATGAACAGTCCCGACTCAAAAGCACCAACCAGATGGATGTAATCCGCGCAGTTGCCTTTGCTTTTGAACTTGCCTCCAAACCTTTCCGCGTTACCTGCGGCCTGCTCGGTGCGATAAGCTATGACTTTGTCGACCAGTTCGAAAAGCTACCCAAAAGCAAAAGCGATATCCTCGAAAATCCAGATTACGAACTCTACTTCGCGGATAACATCTTTATAATGGATCACCAGGCTGGGGCCGGCTATGTCGTAGTCAATGTCATAATCACATCCGAAAACCGCGACGCCATCATTGCTCGCGCCCAGGAAACGTTTGACTATTATTACAACATGGCCCGTTTTGAAGCCCCCGTCTCTGGTGCAAAACACCAGCACCTTCCCCAGCCCTCAACCGACACTGATAAAGCCGAATATGAAAGAATGGTCGGAATCGCCAAACGTCACATTCTCGACGGCGACATTTTTCAAGTCGTCCTGTCCCGCACAATTGTCGAGCCATGCCCTGATGAACCGCTGGATGTTTACAAACGCCTCCGCAAACTTAACCCATCACCGTATATGTTCTATATAAATACACCGGCGACAACTCTCATAGGGTCGAGTCCCGAACTCAATGTCCGTGTCAGCGGTAAAAATGAACGTACCGTCGAAATTCGCCCAATCGCGGGTACAAAACCCCGCGGCCGAATTAATGGCCAAGTCGATCCCGAAACAGACTTCCGCTACGAAGCCGAATTAAAGCTCGACCGCAAGGAACTCGCTGAGCACATGATGCTCGTAGACCTTGCACGCAACGATATTGCCCGCGTCTCAAAGCCCGGCTCACGCGTAGTAAACGAACTCCTCACCGTTGAAAAGTATGCTTCCGTCCAGCACCTCGTCTCAAATGTTAAAGGCGTCCTTCGGCCCGATCTCGATGCGCTTAGCGTATACTTAGCCTCAATGAATATGGGAACCCTCACCGGAGCGCCCAAGATCGAGGCCATGAAAATCATTCGTGAGCTTGAGACAAACAAACGCGGCTATTATGGCGGGGCGGTGATGTATCTAACCGTCGACGGCAATTTTGATAGCTGCATAACGATCCGTTCACTCCAGGTACGAGACCGCCTGGCTTATGTCCGCGCCGGCGCGGGCATCGTACATGACAGCGTCGCTTCCGTTGAATATGAAGAAACCCAGGCTAAAGCCAATTCGTGCATCCGTGCCATCCGTGGCCAGGAATATTGAAAGGTGCCCCATGCAGACTAAAGTATTAATGATAGATAATTTCGATTCCTTCACCTACAACCTCGTCGATGACTTCTGCAAGCGCGATTGCCTCGCCAAAGTTTATCGCGCCGATACAGCCCTGGAAACCCTCATCGAAGTCGCCCGTGACTTCGGCCCGGACCTCCTGCTGATCTCCCCCGGCCCAGGCACACCATCCTCCGCCGGCGTTACCCTCGACGCCATTGGTTATTTCAAAGACAAGCTCCCCATCTTCGGAGTGTGCCTCGGTCATCAAGCTCTCGTGCAGCATTTCGGCGGCAATATAGGCTACGCGCCCGAAACAGTTCACGGCAAACCATCCCGCATCACCCATGATGAAAAAGGAATATTTGAAGGAATCGAAAACCCCATGCAGGTCGGCCGTTACCATTCCCTTGCAGCCGTCCGCCTACCAAAGTGCCTCCGCCAAACCGCCTCTTTCGAAACCATCACCATGGCTGTCGAACACACAGAGTTGCCAATTTATGGTGTCCAGTTTCACCCCGAAAGCATTCTCACGCCCGCAGGTGGAAAAATAATTGATAATGTTCTCAAACTTGCCAAAGCCGCCCCGAAAGGAGTCATGTCATGAGCAGCGTACTTGAATATATTAATATGCTCCTGGCAGGTTGCGATCTTTCATTCGAGCAATCTACCGACCTCATGGATACCGTCTTCTCCGGCACTGTCGAAGAAGTCAAGATCGCTGCAATCCTTACCGCAATCCGCATTAAAGGCCCGACCGCTGGCGAACTCGCCGGATTTGCCCGTTCCCTTCGCTCACATGCCATCAAGGTCAACACCGGCCTCGATACACTTGTTGACACCTGCGGTACTGGTGGCTCTAAAGTAAAAACGTTCAATATCTCCACTGCCTCAGCACTCGTTGCTGCCGGTGCCGGCGCAAAAATTGCCAAGCATGGCAACCGCGCCATCACGAGTTCCTGCGGCTCAGCCGACGTCCTCCTTACACTTGGCGTCAAAATAGACTGCACGCCCGACCGAGTTAGTGACTGCATTACCAAGGCCAACATCGGTTTTATGTTCGCCCCCATGTTCCACCCGGCGATGAAATATGTGCAGCCCATTCGCAAGGGCCTTGGGTTCATGACTGTCTTCAACATGCTCGGCCCTTTAGCCAATCCAGCGGCAGCGTCGGCCCAGGTACTAGGTGTTCCCGATGAAAAACTTATGCCCCTGATGATCGAAGCCCTGGCACTGCTGGGCGCAAAACACGCCATGGTTGTTCACAGTGCCGGCCTTGACGAGATCAGCACCTCGAACCCAACCAAGATCTTTCATCTCAAAGCCGGCCAAATAACCCAGTCCACCCTAGACCCCTCTGCTTTCGGCTTTGCTGCCTCAATTCCGGATGAGCTAAAAGGCTCAGACGCCCCGACCAACGCTAAAATCGTCACGGATATCATATCCGGCTCCGAAACCGGCCCAAAACGTGACATCGTCATCCTAAACGCCGCCGCCGCTATAATCGTAGCGGGGCTGGCAGATGATTTTCAATCCGCCATTGATTTAGCAGCCGATTCCATCGATAATGGCGGAGCGTCTAAATGCCTCGAAAAATTAATTAAAATTTCAAACAGCTAAGCTATGCAGATTGTAAAAGTTAAAATTTGCGGTATCACGAATATTGAAGATGCCAAGGCCGCCATGGAAATGGGTGCAGATCTCCTCGGCTTCAACTTCTACGAAAAAAGCCCCCGTTATATCACCCCCCAGGCAGCAGCGAAGATAATGTCCCAACTCCCCGCATTTATCGATATTGTCGCCGTTTATGTAAACCCGACTCTGGAACAAATTAAAGAACAAATCACCGACGGTTCCTTTAATTGGGTGCAACTTCATGGCGATGAAACGCCAGAATTCTGTAACTCCCTCCGCCAGTTCTCCGTCAAAACTATCAAAGCTATCGGCGTAAAGGATCAGTCCTCGCTTGAATTAGCTGAAAAATATTTCACCGATGCCGTCCTCCTGGATGCTTTCGATCCTAAACGCTACGGCGGAACCGGCATATCCTTTGATTGGAATGTAATAGGCAACATAAATAAACGTGTCTTCCTTGCCGGCGGCATAAATCCCGATAACGTCCGCAAAGCGCTTGAACTTGATGTTTACGGTATCGATGTTTGCAGCGGAATTGAATCCGCCCCAGGCAAAAAAGACCATAAAAAAATGAAACAGCTTTTTGAAAATATAAACTACGTCCGCGGCTGATTGGAAAAAAAATGAAGTATAAAGGTAAATTTGGTCAATATGGCGGCTTCTACGTTCCCGAAGTTCTCCTCGGTGCGCTTGAAGAAATCGAATCGGCGTTTTATCAGTATCGCTCTGATAAAAGCTTTTGTGACGAACTCGCCTTGCTCTATCGCGACTATGCTGGTCGGCCAACCCCGCTCTATCTCGCACGCCGATTAAGCGAATATGTTGGATTCAGTGTTTATCTCAAACGCGAAGACCTCCTCCACGGGGGTGCCCACAAAGTCAATAATGCGCTGGGTCAGGCACTGCTGGCAAAGTACATGGGCAAAACAAAACTCATCGCCGAAACCGGCGCAGGCCAGCACGGTCTTGCGACCGCGATGATAGGCGCGCTCTTCGGCATGGAAACAAAGATATTCATGGGTTCCACCGACGTTGAACGCCAGAGCGTCAATGTTCATAAAATGAAGCTCTGCGGGGCAGAGGTGCTTCCAATCGCAAGCGGCACTGCCACCCTCAAGGACGCCATCAATGAAGCCCTTCGCTACTGGACAGCAAACGTTAAAGATACTTTCTACCTTTTCGGTACCGCCGCAGGCCCGCATCCGTTCCCGGAGATCGTCAAGCACTTCCAAAGCCCCATTGGCCGCGAAGCCCGATGCCAGTGCCTTGAGCAGATCGGCCGACTTCCTGATATGGTTGTCGCTTGCGTAGGGGGCGGTTCAAATGCTATCGGCATATTCTCCGGATTTGTAAATGATCCATCCGTAAAACTCGTCGGCGCAGAGGCCGGGGGACGAGGCGTTGCAACGGGCCATCACGCAGCAACCTTGACAGCAGGGCGTCCCGGCATACTCCACGGGGCAAAAAGCTATCTCCTCCAGACCCCCGAAGGCCAGGTTATGGAAAGTGAATCCATCAGCGCAGGCCTCGACTACCCCGGGGTGGGTCCTGAACACAGCCACTTAAAAGATACCGGCCGAGCTTCATATGTACCAGTTAACGATGATGCCGTTCTTGATACATTCGAACTGCTGTGTAAAATGGAAGGGATTATCCCAGCCCTCGAAAGTTCGCATGCCCTGGCCTATGTTATCGCCCAGAAAGGCAAATTGCCGCGAGAAACTGCCGTTATAGTAAACCTCTCCGGCAGGGGAGATAAAGATGTAAACATAGTCGAGCAGAACCGTAACAAATAATAATTAATCAGTGTTAATCAGCGGTTATAAAATGAAAACCTATAAACAAATTTTTTCCCAACTAAACCGTCCCGCTCTCATTCCGTTCTTCGTCATCGGCGACCCAGATTATTCTACCAGCCTGGCAATTGTTAAATCCGCGATCGACGCCGGCGCAGATATTCTTGAACTTGGTATCCCATTCTCAGACCCCGTCGCAGACGGGCCCGTCATCCAGAAAGCCGATCTCCGCGCGGCCGTGGCGGGCATGACCGTCGAAAAAGCAAAAGCCTTCATTGCTGAAGTTAAAGCCTACAAGGATATTCCGATCGGCCTGCTCATGTATTACAATCTCGTTTTCCAGTACGGGCCGCAAAAATTCTTCCATGATTTCCACGCTGCCGGTGTAAACAGCGTTCTCATCGCCGATATCACTATCGATGATGCCGATGAGATCGTACCCCTTGCAAAAGTCGCCGGCCTCGATACCGTCTTTATGGCAACGCCCATTTCCTCCGATGATCGTATCAAAAAAGTAGCGGCCCTGACAACAGGGTTCATCTACACCGTCGCCGTGCTCGGCGTAACAGGCGCCCGCCAGGAAGTTTCAGACCTTGTTGCACCGCTTATCAAACGAATCAAATTCGTCACAGATGTGCCAGTCTGCGTAGGCTTTGGAATTTCCCAGCCCGCGCATGCAAAATCGCTCGCGGCAGCCGGTGCGGATGGCGTGATCATAGGGTCAGCCCTCGTTAAAATTATTGAAGAAAATCTAAACAATAAACCCGCCATTCCCGCCCTCATCAGCGACTTCCTCTCGACATTTCGTCGATTATAAGTAGAACTTTTCTTTTTTTGATCGGTAAATTCAAAGTATAATGAGATTTGAATTTAGATTGGCGCTTTGCCGGGAGTTGTTGATTGGTGCGAGCTAGAATAGCGGCCGCAGGCCGAAAAACATACAGAACAGCGAGATATTTGAGAGGCGTGGCGCTGGGTTCGCTGGGTTTTTGTACATCCGCGGCGGTAGATGAAAGCGGCAATGGCCGTGAATGGCTGGAAGTGGCCAAGTTGGACCTGCCTATAGCGAATCTTCCAGAATTTTTCCATGGTAAGACACTTGTACAAATAAGCGATCTTCATTGCAGCACTACAGTTTCTCCGGCATATCTAAAGCGTTGCATAACGCGTGTCAATCAGCTTAAACCCGATATAATCGCCCTTACTGGGGATTATATCACCTACGATAAGCGCGGTCATTACAAAGATAAGCTCATCAAAATGCTTGCGGGTATGAAAGCTCCTCTAGGCATTTATGCCTGTCTTGGAAACCATGATTATGGAGTTTTTGAACCCAAACGCAATTTCCGCCTGGCTGATCTTATTAAGGAAATCAAGTCGGCTGGTATCACACTGCTTAGAAATGAGGCTACATACATTCAATTTGGTAAAAAACGGCTCTGGATAGTCGGCCTGGGTGATATTTGGGTAAACGACTGCAAGCCGCATAAAGCATTTGGCGCTGTTCCCGCGGCTGGGCCGGCGATTGCGCTGGTGCACAATCCCGAAGCTATCGAACATCTCCATGACTGGCATGCGGATGTGATACTTTCGGGTCATACGCATGGTTCGAGCATGGAAATACCAATCGCGGCCAATCTGCCGATAAAACAACGAAAGCTCATTGCGGGGCTGATGAATGTCGGTCGCAAAACGCTCTATATCAATCGTGGACTGGGCAGACATGGCAGGCCAAGGTTGCGATGCCGGCCGGAAATTACGGTTTTCAAACTTGTTTCGCTAAGTGCCGGGAACTGACCAATATTAGTGGGCCCGTTTGATTCCCAGCCAGGTTATGGCTTCGTCGATGCTGTCGATAAACCTGATGAGATCGAGGCCGCGATTACGGACAACGTTTTCGCCGAAACGGTCGGGGTAGACGGCGCTGGGGTGGGCGATAACCGCGATTTTTGGTCTGGTATCTTTGAACTTGGCTACCAGGTAAATGCAGAGGTCGTAAAGTTCAAAGATCGGGATTTGTTTCTCTGTTGCGGTGGCATCTACAAGAATTTTGCGATTTCCATATTTTTCGACGGCATCATAAATATTCTCGATATGATCCTGCATAGCGGCCACGGATTCATAGGGCGGCAATATTATGTATAGATAAGTACCACAATCCTCGATACACATCTCTGCTCGTGTTTGTGCCATAATTCCCCCTTATCAAGCTAATAATTTACTTACTCTGGTGTGTGAATGCAATAATAGTTTTTGCGGCTTGTGCACTTTTGGGCAGTGTCTGCGTAGAAATCGTGTTGAAGGGGGAAAAATTGAGATTGTTTTTCACATAAAAACAATTTGCTTCGGGGTACGATGGTCTGTATAAATAACGATTTATTTTAACCATTAAGGATAGGCCTAGGCGGCAACCCCGCAAGGCCAGTATACAAAGTAAGTTTTTTGGAGATGTTATGAAGCGTAAGATGGTCACGATCGACGGCAATACAGCCGCAGCCCATGTGGCGCATGCCACAAATGAGGTGATCGCTATTTACCCGATCACGCCGAGTTCACCTATGGGCGAGATTTCCGACGTCAAAACGGCGGCCGGAAAGGTAAATATATGGGGAACAGTTCCCTCGGTAACCGAAATGCAGTCTGAAGGCGGCGCAGCTGGCGCAGTTCACGGTGCTTTGGCGGCCGGTGCACTAACTACAACCTTCACCGCCTCGCAGGGATTATTGCTGATGATCCCGAATATGTATAAGATAGCCGGCGAACTTACGCCGACAGTCTTCCATGTTACTGCCAGGTCTCTGGCGTGCCAGGCACTTTCGATATTCGGCGATCATTCCGATGTGATGAGCTGCAGGCAGACGGGTTTTGTGATGCTTGCCTCCAATAATGTCCAGGAGGTAATGGATTTCGCCTTAATATCACAGCAGGCGACGCTTGCAAGCCGAGTTCCGTTCATGCATTTCTTTGACGGTTTCAGGACAAGCCATGAAGTTCAGAAGGTCGAAGAACTGACCTTTGATGATATGCGTGCAATGATAGATGACAAATTAGTTACCGCTCACCATATGAGGGGTCTTACGCCCGAGAGGCCGATGATGAGCGGCACGGCTCAAAATCCTGATGTTTATTTCCAGGGCCGTGAGACGGTAAACAAGTTTTATGAAGCTATTCCCGGAATAGTTCAGGCGACGATGGATAAATTTGCCAAGATCGTCGGCAGAAGCTATCACCTGTTTGATTATATCGGTGCGGCCGATGCAGAGAAGGTAATAATCGTCATCGGCAGCGGCGCAGAGCCCTGCGAAGAGACGGCAAAGTACCTCAACAGCAAGGGCGAAAAGCTGGGCGTTCTCAAGGTACGCCTGTTCAGGCCTTTCAGCGGCAAGGATTTTGTCAACGCATTGCCAAAGACGGTCAAGAAGATAGCCGTTCTGGATCGCACAAAGGAACCGGGCGCACTTGGCGAGCCGTTGTACCTGGATGTACGCACCGCAATTGGTGAAGAAATGTCCAAGGGCACCGCTAAATTCAAGATCTATCCGCATATTGTCGGCGGCAGGTTCGGGCTTGGTTCAAAAGAATTTACGCCCGCAATGGCCAAGGCTGTATTTGATAATCTCGATTCAGCTTCGCCCAAGAACGGTTTTACCGTAGGCATCAACGATGATGTGATGCACACAAGCCTTGCTTATGATCCCAAGTTCGTGGTGCCCGCCGCAAAGGGCATGTACCGCGCGATGTTCTATGGCCTGGGTGCCGATGGCACAGTCGGGGCCAATAAGAACTCAATCAAGATCATCGGCGAGATGACAGAAAATTACGCACAGGGTTA
>Ga0208789_1000658_pt1 | contig 28321 bp, 28 predicted proteins | sample Methanotroph_Enr_FD_187368 | JGI IMG/M metagenome (GOLD analysis project Ga0208789, IMG submission 187368) | Enriched soil microbial communities from Old Woman Creek wetland in Ohio, USA - Methanotroph_Enrichment_5 (SPAdes) (version 2) | ecosystem: Environmental > Terrestrial > Soil > Wetlands...
GAATGGGATGTTAATATCTACAGAGGAATACTGACAGGATATAACGAAGCCTTTATAATTAATCAAGAAACTAGAGATAAACTTGTTGGGGCTTCATCTAAAAATGCTGAAATTATACGACCGATTTTAGCAGGCAGAGATATTTTTAAAAATTATTTAGAACCCAAAAAGTGGCTAATAACGATTCCTTCCGGTTGGACTAATAGAAAAAGGAAGGATATGAATCCAGAGCTTTTTTTTAAAACTTATTATCCCCATATCTATTCCCATTTTATTGATAGTACAACAAAAAAATATAAAGGGAGGGGTCTATTTGAAAGAGAAGACAGAGGCGATTTTTGGTGGGAATTAAGACCTTGTGCTTATTGGGATGATTTTGATGCAGAAAAAATAGTATATTCCGAAATTGTGCGTCAACCACAATTCTGCATAGATGCCAATGGAATGTTTGTTAATGATACTTGTTTTATTTTGACTGGAAGTAATTTAATGTATATCCTTGCATTATTAAATTCCAAACCAGTCTCATTTTTCTTTAAAACATTTTATGCAGGAGGTGGTTTAGGAGAAGAAGGTTATAGATATAAAAAAATATTTTTAGAAAAATTACCAATTCCCAGATTTGATAAAAATGAAATAATAGAAACAGTAACAAACGAAATATATTTAAGAAAAAAAACAAATATTAATACTATTGAATTAGAAAATAAAATTGACGAGTATATTTATAAAATATATGATTTGACAGAAGAAGAAATAAAATTAATTGAAACTGCTAATCTTTGAAACTATTTGCCACAATTTCGATCTCATCAGGTAATAAATGAAATAGCTTATTTACCATCTGATCTACTTTTATTTCTAGAGCATCCGTATTCTGATTATTTTTTTTTAATTCTGTGATTTCTAAAATTATTGTTTTAAATTCCCTCTCTAAATCGCTTGTTATAAATGGAATAGGTAACTTCTCAACAAACATAGGTTTATATTCAAAATAACCTCCACTTCTCGAAACACCTAGTTGTTTGATGTAATAGTCGGCAACCTTTGAGTTTAATACGGCTAATAGATAATAGTTATCCGTAGCGATAAATGCTGAAGGTGCATTTATATAATAACCGCTATCCACAATTGAGAACTGTGAATGTAACGCCAAATTACCCCAAACAATTTTTGGCTTTTCAAAGTCCTTATAGTAAGCTACGTTATCTTGAATATGAAACCATTCATAAGTACCAGGTTTTCTTCCTGTTGATTCGTTATTATTTCTTGGTTTAAGTTCTTCATAATACTTCAATAGATGCTCTTTTACCGCGGGATAATCATCTATTTTAACTCCTCGCCTCGTAAAAATTATCCAAAGGTTATTCCAATCATATTTATAACGCTTAATATTTTTACCTAAAAGAATCGGTCGTATAATACTATCAGCTTCTGGACATTTTTCAATTAATTCTAGTCGTTTCTCGGCATTGATAATGAATGCTTCATTGTACCCTGTCTTAATTCCATAATTAATCCGAACATCCCAATCTTTTAATGGCTTCCCAAGTTTTTCAATCTTAGTCTTAATAGCTTGTTCTATGTTGTTTAAAACTATCCAGCTAGTTGAATTGAAGGTAATTGATGTAAGTCGTGTGTTAAAATAATCGCTGGATTAAGGTTTAGATTAATAGATAATGAAAATTATATATTTTCTTATTTCAGAAACTGTAAATTTAAAACTTATTAATTATTTAATTTAATCAACATGAACTATGGCTACATTCGCGTAAGTACAGACAGACAAACTACGCAAAATCAAAAATTTGAAATCAAAAATTACGCAAAAGAAAGAAGCATAGTAATTGATGAATGGATTGAAGAAACCATCAGTGCCACCAAGAAATTGGAGCAAAGAAAGTTTGGACATTTATTAAACAAAATGAAAAAAGGAGATATGCTTATTGTATCTGAACTTTCGAGAATGGGCAGGAATCTAATGCAGATTATGAAAATTCTTCATGACTGTATGGAAAAAGACATACAAGTTTTCACCATCAAAGAGCGCTATGAATTGGGGAATAATATTAATTCGAAGGTTCTAGCTTTTGCCTTTGGTTTATCAGCCGAAATAGAGCGTAATTTAATTTCACAAAGAACAAAAGAAGCTTTGGCCAGGAAAAAAGCAGAAGGTGTTATTTTGGGCAGACCAATAGGGAGTAAATCCACTACATTGAAACTTACAGGCAAAGAGGAAGAAATAAAGAAGTTATTGAAAAAAAAGATATCTTATAGTGGTATTGGCAGGATTCTGGGAGCACATAGGTTAACGGTATCAAGTTTTGTGAAGGATAACCGGTTGTAAATTGATTGTTCTACTGCAAAAAAGATGATTTTTTTATAGAACTGAATAATTGCCCTACTATTAAAATAATGCTAAAAAGTACATATTTATTTGGTAAATATGTAATTAGTTGTACTTTTGTCGCAACAGTACACACCGCGCGATAGGTCTTTTTAACGAAGACACAGCGTCCCAGGGTGTGTCTTTTGCTTTATAAAGGTTTTTAAATTATAATTTAACCCTGCTTTAATTACATTTTTTGTAGATTAGCAGGGTATATTTTTACATTATGTTTGAGAAAAAACCTATAACCATTGAGGAGCAAATAGACCAATTAACTAAAAGAGGCCTAATTATAAAGAATAGAACCCTTGCAGCTCACCATCTTTCACATATTAGCTATTATCGATTGGGAGAATACTGGTATTCCATGCAGTCTGACAAGGTTCAACATATCTTTAAAGAAAACAGCAAGTTTGAAGATGTAATTGCTTTATATTGCTTTGATGGCGAACTGAAAATACTTTTGTTTGACATCATAGAAAAAATTGAAATAAGCTTACGCACTAAACTTATTTATCATTTGTCGCATGAGATAAACCCATGGTGGTTTCAGAATTTTGATTTATTTAATGACAGCAAGGCTTTAGTGAAAACCTTATCCGGCCTTGAAGAAGAACTTGAACGTACCAAAGATGATAGTATAAAGAATCATTATAGAAAACATAAGGATGATTTGCGTTTCCCTCCTGCATGGAAATCATTGGAGCAAACCAGTTTTGGGGCTTTATCTAAATTGTATGGAAACCTCAAGCATACTGTTAAGTCTAAAGACATTATAGCCAAGGAATTTGGAGCCATCAACCACACGTATTTACCCAGTTGGTTACAATCAATTGCCCAGATCCGAAATTATTGCGCCCACCATTCTCGTTTGTGGAACAGAAATTTACCGGGAAATCCTAAATTATTGAGTACACCACCACACCCGTGGATAGCAGATGTACCAAAACAACATGAATTTCAGAAGCTATACGTTCATCTTTGTTTGATGAAATACTTTTTAAACATCATACAACCAGAAAATTCATTTACCGAAAAGCTTTATGGATTGTTTGAAAAATATCCTAATGTTGACCCTAATGCTTTGGGAATGAAAACCAATTGGTATAAAGAACTTTTATGGGCTAAAGAGTAAGTTATAAAGACTTGTTTCTTTTATTTTGTCAATCTAAACTTGTAATTCTTTTGATGAGTAGCAGGTTTCTCATTGCCAATCAAGAAATTAAATCACACGCAAGCACGTTTGGGATAACTGGCAATAGTTCGAGGTCGGGAGACCTCGAAGAGTTGTTTTGTTTTAGATTGGCGAGATACTGTGTGGGCAGAGATTGCAAAACTGCCTATAGAGCGTAACTTTTTGATTAGAAAATATATAGTTTAAAGGATGTAAAACTGTTAAAAAATACATTTTTAATTATTTAATATTCTAATAAAAAAAGCTCTTCCAGCCGAATTGCCATTGCCTCAACTGAAACATTGAAATTTTGAGATAAAGACTCAAAGTATTGACCATCATAAGACTCAACTGAAGAAAGTTTCCTAGCAAGTTCTCGTATGCTTTTAAATTGTTTTTTCAAGTCCCCCATTCCACGTCGAGTTAAATTAAAAGCTGTTTGATCAGTTATAGAAAAACTTAATGTTTTAAATCTTGATTCAAATTCTTTTTTAATTTCTTTTGTGGGCATTAGAAAATATGTCGCTCCTTTGTCTGCCACTTTTTCTTCAATAGATTTTCTTAAATGCTTTCCAGAATTATCAACAGGAATGTCACGATGTAAAACCCTCTGGTTGTGGAATAAGGCGTGTGTTAATTCGTGTGCCGCAGTAAATCTTGTTGTTGGTTCTGGGAATCTATTTGAAATTACTACTAATTTATTGGCTTGATTAATTAGACCTGCAATTTCAACTATTTTACCGTTATCATCATAAACTGCAATCTCTTCAAGATCGACATAATCATAATTTAAAACTTTATTAAAAATAATTTTAGGATCTAAGATTTCTCGTGACATTGTTGGAGGATCTGTCCAAATAATTTCTTTATATGTCCAAACAAGATTTTGAAAAACTCTTATTCCATTTTCTATTTGTAAATCAGTTGGCGTTTTGATTAATTTAAGTTGATCAATCAGATTATTTAAATCTTTGTAAAAAGGTATCTTCTTATCAAATTCTTTTTGAAGAATAGTAATTTTGCTAGTAGCAAGTGAATTATAATTTGCATAATCTTCATCAAGTACTACTAACCTCGAAAGAATTTTTTCTGAATATCTAAAATAATCACTCTTGAATTGAAGAAGATTAAGACGAATAATGGCAATTGAACCTGCTAAAGCAGATACTGCCCCGCTAAAAGCAACATGAGAGTCGCCTCTGGCACTTTTAAATCCATTATCAAAAACATAATTGGCTATTTCACAAACTTCTATTGAAAGACTACAAATTTCTAAAGGAATTAATATTGCTACTTTATTTTGTTCTAATGACTCTATTCGTAACTCGTTTTTAGTAATTAAGTTTTTTTCATCATTGCGGCGTTTTAGAAGTATTATATATTTGTCAAATTCAATGGCATCACTTTTAAATAATTCACAAAGTCGTGGAAAGATTCTGTTTTCTAAATCTTTAGAATATTCTAAAAGTTTTGGCAAAACATTTTGATACCGTTTTTGATTTTCTGGTCGATTTGTAATCTCAATAACTGTTAAAAGTAGTTTTGAAGAAAGCATAACTTGAAAAGCTGCTGCACTACCAGAACCTGGTTTATGTTTGCCAGCACCAAATTTTTCTAATATTTCTTTTATTGTATAATTTAGTAAATCCTTTTCGAGATTTTTTAGTTCTATTACAGTTTTTTGGTTTAAATCTTTCTCCATATTTTGTATGTCTAAATACAAATATATATATAAAACAGTTAAATTTGTTTTTAATGTATTGAAAACAAGTGTTTTTTGAGTAAAAATATTAATTAACTATAAATGAAAATCGTATAAGTCTTTAGGTAGTCTAAAACACAATTGAAAGCTTATTCCAGAATAAAATTATATGTGAAAACACACACCACCAATATCTTTTTATCTCTTTCGTCTAGTTCTCCAGCTATCTTTATAAAAATAATTCCTCCTAAACTCATAAAACTTCCCTCTCAGATAAAGACCTAAAAGCCATAACGCTATAAACCCTATTATTTCATACCACTCCATTGTGATTGTAGGTTTGATTAAGACCTCAAACCTATAATTTTATTGAGTTAGCCACAAATAGTATTGTGTGTGATTCTGGAATTGAACACTTTAATTTGATTAATAAAAGATATTTTATTCTATGGATTGAAGATCCGTGTACCGGATTTTATAAAAAATTACTTTTATATTTTGAGAGAAAACAAGTTTTCTCTTGACAGTCATGGAATGCAATTCCGCTATCGTGTTGTGCAGAAGCTACCATTGTTATGAGGTCAATTATTTATAATATTTTAATTTATACATCTTTTCTATACAATCATTATAAATCCAGAAATCAGTTTCGCGATAATAATCCGCTAATTTATCTTTGAAGTTTTCATCAATGTATATTCGACCTGCCAACCAATAATACTCAAAACAGGAGTTAGAAATCTCTTTAAACCCTCTATAATTCGATGAAAGAACTTCTATATGTCCAAATCGATCCAAAGTTTCTGGAACATTAAAATATTCACTTGCTTTTACTAAATTATTTCTAATAGATATTATCTTAAAATCTTCTAACGAGAACTCAATTAGCAATGAATGAATAGTATTAGAATCAATGGGCAAATTATCACACAAAAAATCAGTAATATTTTTTTTAATTACCCCTTTGAGATTAATGAATATATCTAATAATCCGTCACCTCGAAGAAGTTCGACTTTATCCAAATGTGCTTTGCTCGAGTAATAAAAGTCTTCATCATATAAACTTTCCATTATTTTACGTCCCCAGTGTCCATATGTTTGACTACCTAACTCTGAATTTAAAATCTCAATTTTAGTAAATGCTTCCAAAGGGTCAACTTCTTCAGCAATTGCTTTTAAATCCAAATATAAGGTTTCAATTTCATTCATTGCTTTTAAAGCACTTTCTTTAATTTTTTGAAATTCTTTTGGTATATGCCCCCAGGAATTATCAATGGGTTCATTAAAATCAGGAAGAATCGCATCTGAATTAGAAATTAAGTTTGGCAATTTCCAAGAAATAAATTCTCGGTTTCGGATAAAATCTGACAAAGCAAGTTTTCTTTCAATTCTGCTTAAAGTATTTGTTTTAGATTGGACAAAGAATTTCTTATTTCGCAATATTTTTGCTCCATTTATTCTAAATTTATTAATTCCTGATTTTTTAACAATTTTGAAATCTGAATTTATCATTTCCGATGTCAAAAAGAACGTTTGTGAGTTTTCTTCAAATCCAGAATGACATAAAAGAAAAAACTCATCTCTTAATTTGCCATTGTCGTCTGTTATATATGCTTTGGGAATATAATGTGTAGTTTTCTCTGATTCAAAAAATTTTACTTGAACAAAACCTAGTTTTGGAGGATTTCTGTCCAATAAGTTCTGGCTTGTTATACGTCTTTGAATAATTAAATCAGCACCATCAATATCAACAGAGCGTTCTAATATCCAAAATCTATCCATCAAGAATGCTTTTGCTCTAACTTCTCCTAATGCCCCATTTTGCATTGCCTTTAACCAACTTGGAATTTTTTCCTCCATAAATTTTTAGTGAAATATTCTAGATTATTACGATGTCTTTTAGGTCACACAACTTCAGTGTAGTTAAAAACGGCTAAACAAACTTATTTTTACTTTAAATAGCATAAAAATATTATGATTTAAACTACAATTATTTTTCTTTTTAAACTACCTCCAGTTCCGTTCAACACGAGTTTCATTATTCGTGCTGCGCACGTAACGAAACACTAACTATTAGCGGTAGTTTATTTCTTTATTGTTTTACTTAGTGGAATATTAATTTTCGAACTCTGATTTATTTCGTGGTCATAATTGCTAATTAAAGCGATATATTCCTTTGGAATTTTAGAAAGTTGAGAAATTTTAGCTTCTAAGTTTGCTCTTAGAATTGGCTGGTATTTTGTTTTACTTTCATCGGATATCCAACCTGAACTGTCGGTTTTTAGAACTGAAACTCCTTCAAAAATCACATCTTCTAATGTATATATATCATCCCCATCTTCATTGTTTTTGTCGAAAACTAAATTTAATTGTATGGGTTCATTTTTGAATTTCAAAAAATAAAAATCTCTATTAGTAAATGGAAGTAGTTCTTGTTCTATAAATTGAAATGATTTTTCCAATTCATCCACTTTTTGCAATGGAGCAATAAAATTAATAAGTCTATCTTTTAAATTTTTATCTCGAAAAATTCCGTTATGGTCAAAATAGATTTCATATAATATACCATCCAAAAAATAATTTTCATTTGTTGGGCTATTAAAATTCTTTATCCAGTTTTGAATAGACTGCATTAATTCATTTGCAAGATTTTCTCCACCATTTGCTGTTTGAAGGAAGTTTCGACCAAGTATGAATAGTTCATTTTTATCGTCTTGATCATTATATTTCAATTCGCTCAATGATGTAATTGCAGGACTTTGTTTATACCAATTGTGTGTTTTTAGATCTTTTATTATTTCAGAAATGTTGGTGTTTGTATATACAAAATCGACATCCTTAATTGCAAAGTCTGCATATTTCTGATTGATTTTATTGTTAAAATAGACCCCGTTATTAAAGTAAAATGTACCAGTAAGTGATGTGTGTTCCCAAGAAGTTTGTTTCCCATTGGAGAAAGCGAATACAGAATTTCTAACTCTTTTAAAAAATTCTTCAATGTTCAAATTAACATCTTCAAGATTTTTCAGCATAACCGAAGTGTATAATCCATTATTACCAATACCATCAGAAGCTGTTTGCCCTGGTGATGTCGCATATGCTATTAAGGTCCCTTTTGGTGCATAAACAGGAGCTAATCCAAGAGTATTTACACCTCGATTCCAATTTCTCTCAAATGGATTGTTCCTACAAGCATCGAGAATAATAACATTTGTATTATTATCACAACTATCCATTGTGTCTAATACCTTATTTAAACCCATTGAGGAATATTTGGCATCTCTTTCAGTTCGGAAATTAGTGTCAACTGCTGTAAGAAAATTTTCTCCTTTAATTTGCATTCCGTGGCCAGCATAGTAAAAAATTCCAACGTCATAATTATTGAGTTCAATTCCAAAATTGTATAATGCTTCGTCAATTTCTTGGTTGGTAGCATTGGTTAAACAAATCACTTTAAAGCCTAAAAGTTTGAACTTTTCAGATAAGTCATTTGCGTCATTAATTGGATTGTCTAAATTGTTATTTGGGTCATTGTAATTTGATATACCAATAATCAATGAGAGTACTTTCATATATGTTTTCTGTTGTTGTTAAATTGCCATTAACCTCAGTTTGTCTAAAAATATCTAAACGAACTTTATTTTATTAATTAGAATGTAAATATATATGATTTGAACTACAATTAATTCTCTTTTTAAAATCGCCTCTGGTTCCGTTCAACACAGTATTACGGTTGGTATTTATTTTTTGGTGGCCGTGAATTTCATTTCATTGTTCGTGCGAATGACTCCACGAAGCTTTAGCTATTAGGCGTAATCATGTTAGTTCTACAAATAATAACTTTACAATTTCTTCAAACTTTTTATTTTGAATTGGCTTATTTAAATGATATTCATTTAGTTTTCTTGCAAAATTCCCTTTTCTTACATCTAATCTTTTAATCTCATTTGTTCGGTCATAAATATCCATAGCTTTTAAAATTATATCCCCGTTTTGTCTATAATGTTGGATTGCATTATTTAAGACACCCAAAAGGTTTGGAAAGTTGAAATATATTGGTCTATTAAATTTCATTGACAAAATCACAAATAATTCTCGCTGTTTTTCATATGCCAAACTAAATTTTTCTGGATCATTAAGTTTTACTGCAAATCTTAGCATTGACCACTTCTCAAAATCATTTTCGCTTTGAACTTTTTTATAAAGCTGTTTTGTGAAAACTTCGTCTTCTTCTTTTATAATATATCCTCTTGTAAAAAGTTCATTTATTGAATAAATCAAAAAACTATTCTTTTCATCAAAATAATTTTCTGCAAGTCTAATAAAAACAGATTTTTTCGTTTCGTCTAAATGATTTACCTCTAAAGGAATGTTTTTTGATCTTAAAATGAAATAAGAAAATTTATTTTTTTCTTTATGTTTTAATGTTTCGTTTAAAATTAAATTTGGATTTACTCCAACGATTTTTGATAAATCTAATCTTTCGAGTAAATATTTTAATTCTTCTTTATTGACTTTATCAACAACACCTTGATTTTGAAAATAATCAGCCGAACAATCTAAATAGTATTTTTCAATTTCAATTAAAAAATTGTCGATATTTTGCTGTTTCCAATGGTCCATTTGGTGTTTTTTTGGCGTTTATTTATTTGTTTCTATGATGTCAGTTCGTCTAAAAAACTTACTTGCATACTTTATTTTATTAAGTAGAAAGTAAATATATATGATTAAACTACAATTATTTTTCTTTTTAAACTACTTCTAGTTCCGTTTAACAAGGGTTTTATTGTTCGTGATGTGTATCAAACTAAACCTTAGCTGTTAGGTGTAAGCTATTTTTTATTTTTATTGCTTGTACTTCTTTTAATCTCTTTTTTTGTAGGTAAATCGATGAATAGGCTACCTGTTGAATCTGTACTCAAAACATATTTGTAGTGTTTATAAACAAAAAGTGCTGAATCTAGTTTTGAATATTTTTTTACGTATGTCCTAGTGTCATTTTTCTCTTCAATACGATAGTAAATTCCATAATCTCTTTTCATTAAATCATACAATTTCTTATAAATATTTAAAGAATCTTGTTTAACGCTTATGGTTGATATTATTTGATTGTCTTGTTTTTTAACATTATATTTTACATTCATGCTTTTCTTTGATAGTGAAACATATGATTGATAAACTTGCAATGAATCATTAATTTCAGAATTCTTAAGTTTTAATTCTTGAATTTCTTTGATCTGTGAATAGATTAATTTCAAAAGTTCAGCGGAAGTTACTTTTTTATTATTTATGCGAATTCCACAATCATCAATATATCTTTCAATTATACTGTCGCTTTTAGTTTTTTGTTTAGATAATTCAACATCTTTAACGACAGCTTTTTTTATAAGCTTTTCTCGTTTTAGAATTTGCTTTGCCAAATTCTGATTATCGCGATAAAACATAGATAATAATAAAATTGATATTATCAACACAACGGATAAAAAGAACGTATATATTTTATATTTTTTACTTTTTTCCATTGAATTTTTTTTCTAAATTTTTTACTACTTCTTCAATTTCATTAACTCTTTTGTTTTCTAAGTTTTGTTTTTCGGTTCTACAATCATCTATTTGAACTCTAAGTTTTTCATTAAAATCTTGTTTCATTTCGTATTTTTCCATTCGAAATTCTAATGTCATTTGAATTCGTGCAAATCCATAACCAATTGAAGCAATACTAATAAATCCCATGAAAATCGAAAACCATTTTTTGACTGGTTCTTCATACCATTTTTTAGGAATTTGTTCTTTCGCTTTCTTTGCGGTCATATTATTTATTAGTTTTAATTTCTTGATAATCGTTCTTGCTTGGTCAGCTTGCGCCTAATGACTATAGGTCGCTTGGCAAAAAAAAACTTATGTTGGTCGTCCTTTGCCAAACATACAAAACCATTTCTATTTTTCTTTATGGTTTTCTTTTTATCTTAAAAAAAGATCAGAATAAAAAAAGACAGCCGGTATCTTTTTCATCTCTTTCGTCTAGTTCTCCAGTTATCTTTATAAAAATAATCCCTCATGGACTCATAAAACTTCCCTCTCAGATAAAGACCAATAATCCATACCACAATTAGTCCTATAATTTCATACCATTTCATATTTTGAATCTTTAATTAAGTTCAAAATATGTATTTATATTTTTTATATGATATGCAATTTGGAAAATTCAATATGCAATTTGGGAGTATTTCTAAAAATAAAAAAGATATCTCACAGCACCTTACTTATTTATAATCCAATTATTCCTTTTCTAAATCTACTTTAAAATCAAAAAACTCCTTAGGTTGTATTTTAAGTCCATACGATAAATTAAGTATTGTTTCTAAAGTTACATTTTCAGTACCTTTTTCAATTTTACTTATAAAACTTGCGTCGAGATCACAATTTTCAGCAATCTTCCTATAACTTAAACCTTTCTGTTTTTTTATTTCTCCGAGTCTTTTACCAAATTGCAATAAAAATTCAATTTTTGTAGTTTCATTAATCATAGCCTATCTTTTAGGCAATTTCTTTAAATTTAAAGAAATTAACGTGGTAATATATTACCACGTTAATGTTTTTTAGTATATTTGTTTTATCATTACATAAAGTAGTGTATTTTTGCGATACTTCATATAAAAAATATTGAAGCATTCGCTTTGAATCTCGTTTCAGAAAACTGGTAATTTTAACACACGAGAGGATAAGAAAGATGCTCACGTCCCATGGCGTGGGCTCACTTATTCGTGTGTAGGGTATACCAGTACCTCTGAAGCGTTTAAGCTGAGTTCCATGCCATTTTTTTTGGCCACTATTTTGGCAAAACTCAACTTCATTCTTAGCGCACTGCTTCTTTTATTAAGACTTCGCAACAAACACAATTAGTTTATTGAATTAGTCTGGAAAGACATCGCTTGCGCTTGGCTGCAACAAGCAAGGGCGGTGGGCTTTCCTTTTAAAAACCTTCAAATCAAATGCCTATGCAATAAAAAAATTACACCCATATTTTTAGCCATTCGTCAAACTTGCGACTTTCAAGCTTTCGACTTTAAGACATAATTATAACATACAAAATTGATAAGATGAAATACTACAGACAAATAAAAGCGACATTAATAGTGGCATTTATAGTACTTATATGCCTTTGGCTTTTTGGTTGCGCCAGTTTTACCGAAACGGATCTTCCAAAGTCAAAACTGATTAAAACGCCCTTTTTTAAAGGTATAAAAACAGCAACAGCTGTCTTTTCCGACTATTATGCCATAACCCAAAAACACTCACCTATGATAAAATAAAACCTTCGTGCCTTTGCGTATTCGTGGCACAAAAAAAAAAGACCCTCTAACCGTCTCGACAACTGAATGGAGGGCCTATAGCTAAACAAAAACTAACGTTTCAATTAACCAAACCAATATTATGAATAAATTTTCATTTTACAAGGGTTGGACGGCTCTTTATTATCCTGTTTTTTTTGGATTATACCTTTGCTGTCATACCGTTATGGCTAGAACGCCATTGCCAAAACTCATTTTTCAACAACACAATATTACCGGAACGGTAAGTGACAGTCAGGGTATACTGCCCGGCGTTACTGTATCTGTAGAGGGTAAATCAACAGCCACCATTACTGATGATCAAGGTAAATACAGCATAACGGCCACGGCCACTGATATTCTAGTTTTTTCTTTCGTAGGGTATGCCACATTAACTATTCCTATAGCGGGACGTGCTGTAGTTAGTGTACACCTACAAGAAGATGCCACCCAATTGCAGGAAGTACGAATTAATGCGGGTTACTATTCCGTTAAAGAAAGCGAACAAACGGGAAGTATTGCGAAAATCACCTCAAAGGATATTGAAAAACAACCTGTGACCAATGTTCTTGCTACCATGCAGGGCAGGATGGCGGGGGTTGATATTGTGCAAGACAGCGGTTCTCCCGGTGGTTCATTTACCATCAAAATAAGAGGACAAAACAGTTTGCGTGCCGATGGGAACCAGCCACTGTATATTATAGACGGTGTGCCTTATTCCTCGGAAACTATTGGTTCTACCGCTACTTCTGGTACTGCGCCAACCATGACCAGTCCGCTGAATTCGATTAATCCGCAGGACATAGAAAGCATTGAGGTGCTTAAGGATGCCGATGCAACGGCTATCTATGGTTCGCGTGGAGCCAATGGGGTAGTGCTGATTACCACCAAAAAGGGGAAAGCAGGAGTCACTCGTTTTACTATTAATTCCTCCAGCAGTTTTGGGACGGTTACCAAAACGCCAAAACTGATGCATACGGAACAGTATCTCGCCATGCGCCAGCAGGCTTTTGCCAATGACGGGGTGACTACGTATCCCGCTACCGCCTATGATGTTAATGGAACATGGAGCAAACAGCGCAATACCGACTGGCAGAAGGAACTCCTAGGCGGTACCGCCACAATTTATAACCTGCAGGCATCAGTATCTGGAGGCAGTACTGGAACACAATACTTACTGAGCGGTAATTACCGCACCGAAACGACTGTTTTTCCGGGTGATTTTAAATACAGTAAAGGATCGGCTCATTTTAGTATGAACCATACCTCGGAGGACGAGCGTTTTAAGATGAATTTTTCTGGGAATTACACTTCGCAGAACAATAACCAGCCTTCGATAGATTTAACCCCAATGTCCCGAATATTACCACCAAACGCTCCCGAGCTGTATGATGCCAATGGTAATTTGAATTGGGAAAACGGCACATGGACGAATCCTTTGGCTGGACTGGAATCGGAATTTGAATCCCGCATCAATGATCTTGTTGCCAATGTAGTGCTGTCGTATCGTTTTCTTCCTAATCTGGAATTTAAGAGCAGCTTTGGCTTTACGGATCTGGATAACAATGAGAACCGTACACAGCCCTTCACGATGTACAACCCCTCTTTTGGCTTGGACAGCAAGACCTCGAGCATCACGACCAATTTGACGACCCGCAGTTCGTGGATTGTGGAGCCTCAACTTCATTATAGTACTTCTATTGAAAAAGGCCATTTTGAAGTTTTGTTGGGGAGTACTTTGCAAAACCAACGAACTGATCGTCTTTATCTATTTGGTTCTGGGTTTGCGAGTAACAGCCTTATCCACGATTTGGCATCCGCCACCACTAAGAATATACGGCTGAATGATGCCACGGTTTATAAATACGAAGCTCTTTTTGCCCGCTTGAATTACAATTGGGATACCCGTTATATCCTTAATCTGACGGGTCGCCGTGACGGTTCGAGCCGTTTTGGCCCCGGGAAGCAGTTTGCCACTTTTGGGGCAGTTGGGGCGGCATGGCTGTTTTCCAACGAAGCTTTTTTGAAAGACAGCAAAGTGCTGAGTTTTGGAAAATTGCGCAGCAGTTATGGAAGTACCGGGAACGACCAGATAGGGGATTACCAGTTTCTCGATACTTATGTTTCGACTGGAAACAATTATCAGGGGATTGTAGGGTTACAGCCTGCTCGTTTGTTTAATCCTGAGTTTGGGTGGGAGAGTAACCAAAAATTTGAAGTGGCACTGGAAACGGGATTTTTGAAAGACCGCATTTTTCTGACTGCGGCTTATTACGCGAACCGTTCTTCGAATCAATTGGTGGGCATGCCGCTTCCGGGGAGTACAGGATTTAGTTCGCTGTACGGGAATCTTGACGCTACGGTGCAGAACAGCGGATTTGAGCTGATGCTGCGAACCATTAACCTGACCCAAGAACAATTTAAATGGAGCACTAATTTTAATATATCGTTTAACCGCAATAAACTGCTGTCCTATCCCGGACTTGAAAGTTCGACTTATGCCAATACGTATGTGGTAGGGGAGCCTACCAGTATTATGAAGGTGTATAATTATACAGGGATGAACCCGACTACAGGTGTTTATGAGTTTGAGGATATGAACCGTGACGGCCTCCTTACCTCTTTGGGGGACAAACAGACATTGGCTAACTTGACTCCAAGTTATTTTGGAGGGTTAGAGAACCATTTTCAGTATAAAGGGGCGCAGTTGGATTTTCTGTTTCAGTTTGTGAAACAGGAGGCTTTTACCCCACAGCCCGGAGTTCCAGGAGTAATGCAAAACCAACCCGAGAGTGTGAGTGATCCCAATGCACAACAGCCTTATACGGCAGGGAAAAACGGAAATGTTGTTACTGCCTATTTTCGTTATGCGACCAGTGACGGTGCGGTGGAAGATGCCTCGTATATAAGGCTTAAAAACATTTCACTGACCTATGATCTGCCACTAAAACTTAGTCAGGGACTGCGTTGTCAATTGTACTGGCAGGGGCAAAACCTGCTGACTTTTACTAACTATTCCTATGGTGATCCTGAGTTTAAGTTGTTTAACAATTATCTGCCACCGTTGAAAGTGAATGCGATAGGGGTGAAACTGAGTTTTTAATCTAATATTTTAATCATGAAAAATTATATAAAACCTATAATGCTGTTTATTGCATTCCTCCCATTTGCGGGATGTGACAATTTTGTGGATGTTGCTGTTCCTGACTCGCAACTCACTGGAAGCCTTGTTTTTGAAGATGCCAATACGGCCAATGCTGCCATAGCGGATATTTATTCCAAACTGCGTGACAGCGGTATGCTGACCGGAAGCAGTCTTGGTTCTGCTGCCTGTTTAGGCTTATATGCAGATGAACTGGCTTATTATGGCGCAAGCAATGAAAACAGCTTGTTTATTTATAATAATACACTGCTGGCCAATACGGCTGCTGTTTCACAATTGTGGAATCAAAGTTATCATCAGATATACTGCGCGAATGCCGTTATAGAAGGATGCGAACGGTCGGAAACACTTAGTGCAGCCGATAAGAACCAGTTTATTGGGGAGGCTGTTTTTATAAGAGCGCTGATTCATTTTTACCTGACGAACCTTTATGGTGATGTCCCTTATATTGAAGCTACGGACTATGAAACAAACCGCCTGTTGCCCCGTGTGCCCGTTGCCACTGTCTCTGCTTCCATTATTGCTGATTTGAACCGAGCGATTGCCTTATTGCCCGAAAACTATTTGTCAGCCGACAGGGTGAGGCCAAACCGCTCTACTGCAATTGCCTTACTAGCGAGGGTTTATCTTTATAAAGGCGATTGGTCAGAAGCCTCGAATGCCGCTTCGTCCGTTTTGAATAATCCAATTTATGTTTGGGAAAACAATATTGATAAAACATTTTTGAAGGAGTGTAAGGCTACCATTTGGCAATTCATTCCCAAGGTGGCAGGCAATAATACCGATGAAGGAGCCCTGTATATCTTCAAGAGCGGACCTCCAACTTTTGCAGGATTACGTCCTGAACTATTTCAGTCCTTTGGCAGTAATGATCTTAGAAAAACACGTTGGATTGCTGCTGTAACCGATGGTAAGACCACTTGGTATCATGCCAATAAATACAAGCAAAAAAGCAATACAGGAACCTCAATGGAATATTCCATTATTTTCAGGCTGGCCGAGCAATACCTAATCAGGGCAGAAGCCCGTGCCCGACAAGGGGAATTGATAGGAGCGAAAGAAGACCTAAACGTAGTGCGGAAAACGGCAGGATTGCCTAATACTACTGCCGTTACAGCCGATGCCATTGTGGCTGCCGTTATTCAGGAAAGGCGATTTGAATTGTTTACCGAATCTGGACACCGTTTTTTCGACTTAAAAAGAAACGGTGCACTTGACAGTGTTCTTCACAGCGTAAAACCGGGATGGAACAGTACTGATGTCTTATGGCCGATACCGGAAAAGGAGCTGCTGGCGAATCCAAACCTTACCCAAAATCAAGGTTACTAATGAAAAGTTCTTTTTTCTCGGCTGTTTATGGCATCATTGCCATAACTCTGATTGGATTAGTTCCCTGTCCCGTTTTGGGGCAGGCGCTAAGCCAAAAGCCACTTACCGAAGCTGATTATGGGCTTTGGGGAACGATGGGATTGGAGCAAATTTCGCCTAAAGGGGAATGGGCCAGTTACCGGATGTCTTATGAGGCTAATGTTGACACTTTGTTTGTTGTCCATACACAAACGCATAGGCGGTATTTTTTTTCGGGAGCGAGTATGGGCAGATTTAATGGAGAGCGGACTTTTGCTTACAGCAAAAAAGATATTTTGGGACTTATTGATCTGGATACCGGGCAGGAAAGCAGCATCCCTGCTGTAGCTCATTATGATTTTTCGGCAGACGGGCATTATCTTGTCACACTGGAAAAAGGACAGGGAAGCCAGCTTGTGGTTCGAAAGGACGGAGAGGTTATTGACAGTATTGCCAATGTGACGGAATACAAATGGAATGATGCCAATACTATACTGGTTTATGCAACTGCGGCAAATGGTTCAGGGATGGTGGGTTATCTGACTTTACAGGGTGCTTATGCCAAACACCCCATTGTCTCATCATCGGCTAAGACTTTTAAGGTTCTTAGATGGCAGCATAAAGGAAAAGAAGTTGCCTTTTTTGGCGTTAATGAAAGGAAAACGGAATTGTATCGTTATGGTATTGTTTCGGATAGGCTGGATGTTTTAAAAAATACCGATGCTATTTTTCCCAGTTTGATGGAAATTGACCCTGACCAAAACGTGGAACTGAGCTTATCACGGGACGGTGAAAAGGTGTTTTTTGGGATAACTGCCTCAACGGAGAAAGACAATAGCATGCCGGAAGATGCCGTTGAGGTTTGGCATGCGAAGGATAAAAGGACTTATCCCAAACGGAAACTGGCGGCTAAAGTAAAGCGCCCAGAGTATCTTGCGGTTTGGTATCCCAAACGTAATCGTGTGCACCAAATTACCACAGCAGACCAACCTTGGGCGATGTTTAACGGTACACAAGATTATGCCCTTGTGGCTTCCCCTTTGCAGTATGAGCCTAAAATTAAATGGTTTGCCGATCTGGATTATTATCTGGTACATACTGAAACCGGTACACGGGAATTGTTATTGAAGGAACAGTCGGGATTTATAGACATGATGGGTATTTCTCCCGATGGGCGTTATATTAATTACTATAAAGAAAGTAATTGGTGGGTTTATGACCTCAAAAGGAAAACCCATACCAATGTCACTAAAGGGCTGGATGGATCGTGGGATAATAGAGCTACTGACCCCGGAAACGAATTGAAGGTTTGGGGGCAGCCCGGCTGGACAGCTGACCATCGATGGGCGTTGTATTATGATTATAATGATATTTGGGCGATTTCACCTGACGGATTGGAGCGTAAACGGCTTACAAATGGTAAAGAAAAGCAGTTGCGTTTTCGCTTTGATGCTTTGGCCGCTTCGGATCGACAGCCATTTAATATTATGGGGAGAGGTATTTATCGCTATGACCTTTCTCAAAAAGTATTGCTCACCACAATTGATTTATACGGCGGTGCTGCCGGTTACTATATGCTACAGCCCAATAAAGTGGAACAGCCCGTTGTGATGGATAACAGCGCTGTCACTAAACTGCAAAAGGCCAAAGAGAGTGATGCCTTTATCTATGTAACGCAACGATTTGATCGTTCGCCTTGCCTGATGTATCGGAAAAGCGTAGACAAGCCAGCGACTATTTTAGTACAAAGCAACCCACAACAAGAAAGGTACCAATGGGGAAAATCGGAAATGATTCATTATACCAACAGCAAAGGCAGGCTGTTGAACGGAGCATTGTTTTATCCTGCAGGGTATGAGTCATCCAAACGGTATCCTATGGTAGTTTATATTTATGAAACTGTATCACGTGATGTCAACAGCTACGTGAATCCAACCGTACACAACATTATAGGGTTTAATATCACGAATCTGACCTCTAAGGGCTATGCCGTGCTACTGGCTGATATCGCTTTTGAGAAAGGCAATACGGGATTTTCGGCTTTGGATTGCGTGACGATGGCCGCTTCTAAAGTTATTGAAATGGGAATAGCCGATGCAGGAAGAATTGGATTGATAGGACATTCGTTCGGTGGCTATGAGACTAATTTTATCATCACACAGACAAATATGTTTGCTACAGCCATAAGCGGTTCCGGAATTCCGGATTCGATAGGACATTATTTTACGTTAAATTTGGAATGGAATACTGCCGATGACTGGCGGTATGAAAACCAGCAATTTCGAATGGGGGTTCCTTTTTTTGAGAATCGTGAAGCCTATTATCGTAATTCGCCATTGTTTAATGCCGGGAGCATTACGACTCCTTTATTGACCTGGGCAGGTAAGCAGGATACAAATATCCAGCCGAGACAGGCTATTACTTTTTATAACGCACTGAGACGGCTACAAAAAGAACATACGATGTTGGTATACCCGAATGGTGGGCATGTTTTAAATGATCCAAAAAACCAGGAGGATTTGACACATAAAATAGAGGAGTGGTTGGGGTTTTATTTGAAGGAGGAGGTTAAAATGGATTGGATGAAAGGGGATAATGAGTAGTAGTACTATTGCTTGTTAAATGTTGCCTGATGCTATAAAATTATTGGACACAGATTAAACGGATTGTCACGGATTTTTTATTGGAGTTGAAAATAATATGCAGTTTCCAAGAGAGGAAACTGCATATTATAATTGCATGAATTAGTTTTCTACTCTGTATAAACTCACATTACAGGCATTTGATTCGTCTTTATCAAAAACTTGTTTAGGAATTGCTTCACTGGTCATACAGGCCTGTGTTGTAGCTGTTGTAACACAGTCAACTTCAACTGGATCACAGTTTTGAGCTGAAGGATTTTGGATGTATCCTTGAATCAATGCCGTTTTTTTTAATTCCTTAATTTTTGTTTCATTGGTGCTAACCGCTGCAGCACTTGCCAATGTGAATGCCAATACAGGCAGAATCACTTTTACAATTGTTTTCATAATAATAGAATTAGAATAATAAATTTGACTTACTCTTTTTTACAGGTTTTCAGTCTCGATCCTGTTACTGGCCAGTAAATTTTTATATTTTTTTGTGTTTTTATTTGTTCGTTTGAGGGACTTTGAAAAAGTCTTTACCCAAGCGATATTTGTGTATATGATGACCTATGACTGCATATAAATTATTTCCTGATATTAATATGGACTGTATTTTTGCTTTTTTACTATTGTAGATGTAGAAGCTTGATAAATAGGTGTTATTTTGAATGTTATATACATCTACAATGGATGCTTCTTTCCACATTTTTTTTGATTCATAGCGTCCGATTATCTTGGAATTGACAAAGAGTAAATTTCCTGAAACAGCAATAAGCTGATTGACCGTTGATGGAAGCGAAGCGATTTTTCGCTGTCTTGTCTTTTTTATATATGCCACTTTAAGATTGGCATGAGTCGTGGTATCAATAGTATTGCCCCGATAGTTGAGTTGGAGGTTTTTATTTGCCACTATGAACTGGTTTCTGTAATAATAGACATAAATGAATTTCTGTAATTGATCGTCATATTGCATCATGCCGTCCGTATCAAAGAAACCATCGATTTGCTTTTGAAGTAGGCTAGGAGCATATTGCACTTGAAGCGAATCCGAAAAATTAAAGGTTCAGAGTATGTTATTTCGTGATTTTAATTCCTGTGCGCGGAACGCAATTTTGTTAGGAGCAATAATTTCAGCTTTTGAAAAATAGTAATTATTACTATGCATAATTAATTTAGCTTTCCAGGTGGCTATATTCCCTCTATAAATCACCGGAACTGTTCCGTCCATCAAGTAAAAATATGGTGGTATTACTCGAACTTGAACGGCACTGAATGGAAAATTTTCTCTTTCCAGCTGGATTTTATACTGATGTTTGACTTTCAAAATAGTGTCAAAAGCAGTTATGTGAAGTGGTGCTTTATTATCACCAACGTAAATTGTGCTATTATCTACTCCGGCAAAATATAGCGAATTACTTTTTAGATCTAATTCAGCAATTTTTGTTGCAGCACCTTGAATAAAGCGTCGGATAAATGGATTTTCACGATGCATTGTGTTTTCGGAATTAATGTATAGTACCACTATTACAGATGGACCTACAATTGTGATAATTATTAATTCTAAGATTGTCTTCAATTTATTTGTTGTAACAATAAAGCAGGCTGTTGCAGCCAGAATTGTAAATACAATGTTAAAAATTAAGTGCTCTTTCCAACCTATTTTTTCCAATATCCCACCGCAAGAACATGGAACAAAAGATGAATAATTTAGAATAACAATTATATATGAGGTAAACATCAGCATTAAAAAAAAAGAGGATATAAGCCCAATAAACCTAGTTTTTGGATAGGCAAGTAGTATGGCTATTGTGAGTTCCACTATTAAAACAGTATATGATATAAACCCAGTATACGCACTTAATAAAGGGGACTGGCCTAACTGCGCCTGAAAATTTTGGAATTCGAGTACTTTGCTCAATGCACTGTACACGAATAACAGTATCAATAATAAGCTTATTGTTTCGACTATTATTTCTTTACTCTTGAGACTATAACTTTTCATAATTCTACAGGATTAATACTGTAAAATTCTATTAATGAAATCATTATGTTATTTCATTTCGGGAATATTAATATGCAAAAACATAATGTAACTATAATTCATTATTATCAATATCGTTTCGCTTGAGTTTACTTGGCAAGTAATTAAATCGTTTTTTGAAAGCTTTGTAGAAGTTGATGTAATTAGTAAAGCCGCTCATAAGCGCTATTTCGTTTAAAGGAATACTAGTTTGCTGTATCAGTAGATGGGCTTTTTTGAGTCTCTCTTCACTATAAAATTGATAAATGCTAGTATTAAAAAAATGACGAAAACTATCTTTGATTTTGAATTCATTTGTTCCAAACATTATAGATAATTCTTTTGCGCTTGGTAAGGGATCCTCCAAATTGACTAAAATGTATTCGTACACTCTTTGGATTAAAGCAGCATCTGATTCTCTTGGGGAGCAATTATTATTGATTTTCCCTGTACTATGAGTCAATGTATCTTGTAGAACAGTCGTAATGGTGCTAATTATAAACTTATTACTGTACATTAATCTGGAAATAGTACAAAAAGAAGGCATTACTTGTTTGCTTGGTGTAATGAAAATAAGTTGTAGTGTTGTGTGGAAATTATTATCTACTACAAGCTGTTTTTTTATTTGTTCCCATTGGTATTGAGATTGTGTGGAAAGTAATTTTTGGAAATCCATTTCAAACAAGTTATCAGCAGTGTAATTCATAAATGTTGGCACATCTGAACTAAAGCTTTTAATCTTAAAATTGATGTCTAAAAGGAGCGTTACATGTACTAAGTTTTGGTAACTGTAATACGGATTTATATAACCAGACTTTAAAATAACTGAATATAGTTCTTCAGCAATGGAGTTTAACAATGACGTTATTCTTTCGATATCATCATCACAATTGGGCTGTGGTGTTCTAAATGTTAGATTACCAGTAGCCATTTCAAAAAGCATTTGGTAAATCGCCTTAATCTGTTGTTGTGTTTTTTGATTTTCCATTAGATTATATAGTGAGGAATTGAATGCGGAATATCAAGACAAGTGCTTGAAAAGACTGACAAAACTATATAATGTAATTTTTATTTGCTAAAAGTATAGTGTTCAATTCGGGAATTGAATAGGTGTTTTTTAGTGAATAGTGAGTGTGAATCGTTTTTTAGTTTTATGCCAAGAAAGTAATTCTCGATGCGTTTTATATTTAAGTTATGGAATGGTATGAAATAATAGGTTTTGTGGTATTATGGTTTGTAGGGCTTTACTTGAGGGGAAAGTTTTATGAATGGAGGAAAGGATATAAGTATAATGATAGTTGGAAGAAGAGGGGAAATAGGGAAGATGCTGGGGAGTTTATTTATATTAGAGTATTTATTTGATAATCAATAGTTAGTTTCTTTTATGGTAGAGGTCTATCCCAGTGATTTAAATAGTAGGAATTTTCTATATTTTTAGGCACTATCATTAATTTGATTTCTATAGGTGCGTGTGGTGTGACGTCTGATGTCATAATTGAAACTGTTTCATCAAATACCCAATCTTGGTCTGGTGGTGAATAGGCTTGAAAAAAGTTACAAAATATCCATCTCAAATTAGTTTTTGAAGGATCTATTTCTTCAATTGTTTCCTTAATTTTTTCGAATCTTGTCTTTTCAACTTCTGGTCCGTCAAAAGTTTCCATACCAATATGGATAACTGCTGTACCTTCAGAATCAAATTGCTTCATAGCTTTATATACTTGATTCTTTATATCTCTTGCTTTAGCCCATATAGCTTCTTTTGCATCACAACTCCAATATACGCCAAAAGCATTTTCAATATTTCTTATATACAGATTATTAACGTTTCCAGGCAGTTGTTGCCCGTACGGTAGTAGCGGTAAAACTCCTGATTCTCCTCAAAAAAGACTTTTAATTTAAAGAGGTCTGATTTATAATACTTGCGGATTATTTTTGGAGAGCCTAATGGTTTGTTGGTCTCGATAGTATAGATTTCGTTATAGTAAATCAGTTTAGCAGCAAACTTTGGCTTGATGTTGCGGAAGAATTCTATTTCTTCCCTTTTGTTTAGCCATTTATATTTTATGAAAAAGTTTTTTAGTCTCTTCAAGGCAGCAACGCTACTCTTTATAGCCTGTTCGGCGGACTGTACCGGATTTTCTGTTTCCAGGTGGATTGATTTTAATTGATGTTCTAAGTCGGACATCAACGATTCAGAAAATAATTTCATTGCAGTGGTTTAAGATTTACAATTTGACTGATTCAGTAATTGAATCGGGAGGCAAATCTATTTGATGGTTGCTTGGGTTGCAAATGGTGTGGTGTTCGATTCCCGAATTGAATAGTGAAATTCCCGAATTGCATAGTGGTTTTTTAGGATATTTAATATGAAAATATCAGACAGCCACTGACCATTTTCCTAATTCAACAGGTCTAAATAGCTTTGATTGTATCAAGTAGGAATAAAAGAATATCATTCTTATTACAATTGTTGACTGTAGTTGTGTCTGAAATAATGTCAAAAGTCTAATTGCGCAACATTATGTGAATATGACTTTTTAGGAAGTATAGTAGGGCAATATATAATCTAAAAACCATTGAGGCAGTTTGTTTGTTTTTAATTCCATATCCCCTTTATAAAGTTCGGCGATTAATTTGTTTTTTTTACCTGAATTATCGAAAAGATAAGCACGATAACAATGGGGTAGTAACAAGTGCACTGCTTCTAAGGTTCTAAAATAGCGCTCTTTTACTTTTTCTACCGGTACATCATGTCCTCCAAGTTCGACGCGATTTGATACACGGGAAATATTTACGTTAGGATTATCAATACAAACAAAGTATAGATATACCAAATAACCTTCATTAATCATCTCTTTCATTTCGTCAATTTTAGAAGGATGACTCATTACCGTTTCGTAGCAGAATGATTTCCTTTGACTGATTAACAGATGTCTGATAAAAGAGGCTATAAATGAGCCTTCGTAGCTATGTGAGTCGGGAGAATTATCTACAATACAGTTTTCTTTTATGTAGATATTTATTAAGTGACCATCTGCTATAGCTTTCTTGATCAGTGATTGTGAAGCCGGAAGTAATTTGAATTTCTCTAAGTCAGCTTGTGTAGCAGATAACCCAATGGATTTTAGGTCGATTAGAGAAGAATCAAAAAGTTTTTTTTCAAGTAAATCGGCATTAACAAAATAACCTGTTTTTTCTTTGTATTCGTTTTGAAATTCTTCAAACAGGGTACTTTTTCCAGAGCCGTTTGGACCGGCAAATAGGCGGACTCTTTTATTATTTGCCATGTAATACCATTCCTTTCATCAGAACAATAGCAGGTTCTTTACTTTTTACAATACCAATTTCTTTTTTGCTTCCATCGGGCAGTTCTTCATATATAATGCCATCTTCTATGTATGTAATGGTTAAATCTAATGCTTTTGAACGACGTACTGCGTTATATCCACTAGCATTTGCTGCTCTTACAAGCGATTTTGTTTGACCATAATCCTGTCTAAAATTTTTCTTTACACTCATAATATATTTAGATTCTGGTTTTTTGTATTAGTACAAAGATAATGAAAATCTATTTGTATTTCAATCTAGGTAACCTCCTGCGAATTTTTATTAATTTCATTAGTAAAAGTACGCTGTTTGGTTTGGTATTCTCTTAGTAAAAAGTTAAGATACTTAAATGAACAATGCTGATTTTTAGTTTGCGATATATTTTTTGAACGGATGGGAAAAAGGGAGTGGGTACAATTTTGCGCCGTTAGGTTTAGGATAACTTGCAATAGTTCGAGGTCGGGAGACCTCGAAGAGTATGCACATCTTTTTTATCTAATTCAATTATTTACTCATATCACAAAAATATTTTTAACCCTTTACATAGGTTTTATGGCTTTGTAAGCCTAATGAGCCCTAATTGTTATCAATGGTTATTTATACAATTTTTTATAATATTCGCAAGTTTCATACACATTATAAAGTGCGGATAGGTTAACAAATAAGTGCCAATCTTTTCCATAATCACTTTCTAAACCATGCAATATCATATCGCGATCTTCTTTAAATCTTCGACGTAGAAAGTCAAGTCTCTCCATGAGAGAAATATTTACATCTTTTAGAGGATTGCGTTCTTTTACAAAATCCATATTACCTGTTAATAGATTATAACGTGTTTTAGAAATTACATAGTCTTTTTTCCAATCTATTTTTCTTAAAAAACTATCGAGTGAATTAAAACTATTAAAGTTTTTTACATCTAGTTTTTGTTTATCAATTAGAAATAATCCTAATTCTCTAACTAATCCTTCGATTGCAGTTAATATTAATAAATTACAAGCTTTGTAAGCTTTGTAAGCTTTGTACTTATGGTTGTGATTTGATTTTTAGGTCTTTAGAGATAGAAATTATGATAGATTATTCGAAGCATTCAATTTTATAGAATTCAAAGGTACTAGCAATAGAAAGTAGATTTTTCTAAATTACCGCTATAACAGTAAAACGACTTTTTATGTCTCTTATTTAGGTCAATTGACTATAATTTGCGTAACAATTACCGCTATGGCGGTAAAAAACAATGTTTTTGTTTTGAAATACTTGTACTGTAAAGCATATTTGTTTATTTTTACTGCTAAAACGGTAAAAAATGAATGATTTTGATCTAGGTCTCTTCATAAAAGAGCATCGTAAGCAAGCAGGACTAACACAATTAGAATTGGCTAATCTAGCAGGAGTAGGGAAGACTACCCTTTTTGATATTGAAAAAAATAAAGAAACGGTTAGCTGGAATAATCTTTTAGCTGTTCTAAAAGTATTAAACATTGAAATCCAGTTTAAAAGTCCAATCAATAAATAATTATGAGAAAAGCAATAATATTGGTTCACAATAAAAGAGCAGGAGTATTGAGTGAGAATACTACTGGAGGTTATCAATTTACCTATGATGAAAATTATGATGGTGAAGCAGTTTCATTGACTATGCCTGTAACTAATCGAGAATATTCATTTACTAAATTTCCATCCTTCTTTGAAGGATTGTTGCCTGAAGGCATAATGCTTGAGGGTCTTTTGAAAATTGCTAAAATTGACAAAACCGATTATTTCTCACAACTTATTGCAACAGGAAATGATTTGGTGGGAGCAATAACTGTAAAAGAATTGAAAGATGAATAGATGCCCAATAACTTACGAATTATGTGGTACTGAAAAATACAGTGAAAAAGGGCTTCGAATGATCGCTCCAAAGCTCACCACACTAAATGATTTGCCATTTACTGCAGCAGAACAAAGACAAGAAGCCGCTAATCGTGCCAAGAAATTGTCTATTCAGGGAGTTCAGCCAAAATTAAGTGCTGTGATTTCAGTTGTAAATCAACAATTTGAAATTGTAGATCAGTTTGGTAATTATATTATAAAACCTCAAAATGACATTTTTCCTGAACTACCCGAAAATGAAGATGTGACTATGAAGATGGCAAAAGTGTATGGGCTTGATGTGCCTCTTCATGGATTGATTTATTCAAAAGACGGAAGTCTTTCTTATTTTATAAAACGATTTGACAGATATAGTAAGGGTAAAAAATACGCTACTGAGGATTTTGCACAATTAACAGGAAATTCAAGAGATACTAAGTATGATTATACTATGGAAAAGTTAGTCAAAGTAATTGACGAGTACTGCACCTTTCCTGCTATAGAGAAAGCCGATTTCTTTAAACGAGTTTTATTCTGTTTCATAACAGGCAATGAAGATATGCACTTAAAGAACTTTTCAGTAATTACAAAAGCTGGAAAAACAACATTGACTCCAGTTTATGATTTCTTAAATTCTTCCATTTCCATTAAAAATCCACAAGAGGAGTTAGCGCTATCTCTCAAAGGTAAAAAGAGTAATTTCAAGTCAACGGAATTGATAGATTATTACGCAAAAGAGCGTTTAGAGCTTAATGACAAAACAATTGATGCCATTTTATCTGATATGAATAAAAGTCTATCTAAATGGACAGAACTTGTAGAAATATCCTTTTTATCAGATGCGATGAAAGAAAAGTATCTGAAGTTGATGGAAAATAGGATTAGGAGATTTTAGTAATTATTCTTGTTTGCAGTATAGCCAAAGATATCAATATAGAACGAAAATGCACCTTTAGCAATGAAGAGTATAGGCATAAACCGGCCATTGAAATTCTTCAATTCATCAAACGCATAAAAGGTCCTAACCTCTATTCCTATTCTCAAGATGGTAAGAAAAAAATATTGCTTGAAGAATCTAAATTATTTCTTCCGGAATAGGGAGGATGGGAATTCTTACGCGGTTTCTGATTTCTAAAATAAAAAATATGAGGGAATTATTCAAATTTATCACCGCATTTTTGCGGTAAATATAAAATGTAATCACCGCATAATTACAAAAAAACATATAGTTGTTGAATTTAAACCGGGAGTATTTGATTAATGGATACCTGAAACCTTATAAATCCGTGCCATTCGAGATATTACTATCCAGTTTAAAATTTCCTAATTTAGATTTTAATAATTCCATATCATCACTCACTTTTTTATCAAGGATTTTAGCATA
>Ga0208789_1000659_pt1 | contig 28296 bp, 24 predicted proteins | sample Methanotroph_Enr_FD_187368 | JGI IMG/M metagenome (GOLD analysis project Ga0208789, IMG submission 187368) | Enriched soil microbial communities from Old Woman Creek wetland in Ohio, USA - Methanotroph_Enrichment_5 (SPAdes) (version 2) | ecosystem: Environmental > Terrestrial > Soil > Wetlands...
CCCAGGGATATTTCTGATTCTTGCCGCCGCTGGTGGCCGCATACTCGAACTCGGCTTCGCTGGGGAGCCTCGCGCCCTTGAACTTGGCATAAGCCTGCGCCTGGTTCCAGTCCACGCAGTTGACCGGGTGAAGCTGGCGGCCCGCCACACCCCAGTTGCAATAATCGCCGGTAGCCGGTTCTGTGCAACCACCCTTGATCACGCACTCCGCGTATTGCTCCACTGTCACCGCTGTTTTGGACATATCAAAGGTTTTGATGGCCACCTCATGTATCGGCTTGGCGTCTTCAAAACCTTTCTCGCCGCTGTCGGTTCCCATAGTGAACTTTCCACCGGGGATGGTGATGAACTCCACCGGGTGGCTTGGCCCCACTGCCGGGTCATTTCCTGCCACGTAGCCTTTATTAACAGCCTCCGGCCTGGGTTCCGGCGCGGATATTGCGCCGCGCTCGCCGCCGAGCTGGCCGAAAGCGCCGCTGTCGGCCACAGCGTCTCTCAAGTCGGACGGGATGGCCTTATGCGGCCGCGTATACGCGAATGCGCCCGCCGTTACCGCAAGAACCGCAAGCAAACCTATTTTAGTTTTCATAACACCGCCTCCTTAACACCAGCTAGACATAGTCTATAGTACGCCATCCACGCTGTCCACTAAAGTTATTCTCAAGCTATCCACGCCTACACAGGCACAGCCGCTGTACACCGCTAATATGTTAGCGCAAACCGCGCGCCGCCTTAAGTGTCCTTGGGCCCGCTGCCCGCCGTTAAACGGCCTAGTGCAGGGGCCCAGGGTTCTTTACCGTTCCTTTACTTAAGCCTGCAAAGAACTTCGTTCACTACCCGCACAAGCACCTCAAGGGAGAAAGGCTTTTGAATAAATGTTATGCCTTTATCCGCCACCCCGTCATTGATCACAGGGTGGTCCGTATGGCCTGACATGAAGATCACTTTTAAGTCCGGCCAGCGCAAGGAAAGCCGCTCCGCAAGTTCGGGGCCGCTCATCCCGGGCATAACCATGTCGGTCAGGAGCAGATGTATAGGCCCGGTATGGTTCTGGCAGATCTCCAGCGCTTCCCCCGCATTACCGGCCTCAAGCACCGTAAACCCTTCCTCATTCAGTATCCTGCGGCCTACTTCCCGTATCTGCGTATCGTCCTCGACCAGCAGGATGGTTGCGGCGCCCTTGAATAACCTGGACAGGGGGGCGACACGGCCCCCCGGGTCCGGCGCGGGAACGGCCTGAGGCAAATACACTTTAAACGACGTACCCTTTCCCGGGGAACTCTCCACATCTATGTACCCGTTGCTTTGCTTGATTATTCCAAAGATGATAGAGAGGCCCAGCCCTGTTCCTTTGTCAGCGGCCTTTGTCGTAAAAAAAGGTTCGAAAATGTGGGACTTAACCTCGTCGGCCATGCCGCAGCCGGTATCGGTCACTAAAAGTGTTATATAGTTGCCTGACGGCACGGTCCCGAAAACGCTAAAACACGGCGAGTCAAGGCGCTCCACCCGTACCTGCATGTCGATCTGTCCGCCTTTCGGCATGGCGTCCCTGGCGTTAACGGCCAGGTTCAATATCACCTGCTGAATATGGCCGAAGTCCGCTTTTACAAGCGCGGGGCCACAGGCTGGAGTGAAGGTCGTTTTGATATCCTCGCTGATAAGGCGCTTGAGCATGCCCTGCATGTCGGTTACTACATCGTTAATGTCCAGCACTTTAAAATCCAGCACCTGATTGCGACTGAAGGAGAGCAGCTGCCGCGTCAGGGAAGCCGCCCTTTCTCCGGCGCTGTTTATCTCCTCCATCGCGGTACGTAACGGGTCGTCTTTCTCCATCGCTTTAAGAACCAGGTCCGCATAACCGAAAATAGCCGTCAGGATATTGTTGAAGTCGTGGGCTATGCCGCTGGCCAACCTGCCCGCCACTTCCATTTTCTGCGATTGCAGCAGTTGGGATTCTGTCCGGGCCTGCTGAGCCTCCGCCGCGCGGCGCCCGGTTATATCCTCAAAAAGGATCACGAAACAATTCTTTTCGGGGCTGTAGGCGGAAATATGGAACCAGCGCGCCAGCGGTTCAAGATAGACGTCGAATATTTCAGACCGGCCGGTCGACGCCACACGGCCGAAAATATCCAGCAGCTCGGGGTTCTCAGTCCTGAGAGCAGGAAGGAGTTCTGAAACTTTATGCCCTGCAGCGTTCTTGATCCCGGTCAGTTTCTTGAAAGACTCATTAGTGTCCAGATACAGCCAATCCGCCGGAGCGCCGCTCGCATCGTAAAGCATGCGGCAGCAGGCTACGCCTTCGACCATATTTTTAAATAAGGAACCATAACGGCAGCCTATTTCCGTGATCTCCTGCCGGGCCGCCTCCAGTTCTAATATTTTTATCTGAAGTTTCTTAAGCAGGGCCTTATAGTGCAGCTTCTCCAACCGCGTATTTTCGGCCTGTGTTTTCGCTTTTCCGGGTCGGCTTCGGGTTTTACCGGCCTCGAACACTTCAAGTATAACTTTCAACAGATTGTCCGGGTTCTCCGGTTTCACAATAAACCTTGCGGCCCCAAGGCTCAGGGCCAGTTCTTTATCATCGTCTATGCAGAAAGTGGAGGAATACAGGATGATCGGAATATGCTTCAGTCTTTCATCCTCTCCCGCCTTACGGCAAAGCATAAAGCCGTCCATCTCGGGCATCATGACATCCGAAACAATAACATCCGGACGCGACAGCCTGGCTTTTTCAAGCGCGTCCGAACCGTTTCTTGCGCATTCAACGGTATAACCGTGCTCACGCAGCATTTTTTCCACGGAAAGCCGGCTATCAGCATTGTCGTCTGCAAGAAGTAGTTTCATAGGGAACCTGATCAGCGTAGCCTGGTCCTGGCAGCCCCGGACCGGCTCAATCGGTTTTCATCAGCGAGATCTCTATGCGGCGGTTCTTGGCGCGGCCTTCAACGGTGGCGTTATTCCCCACAGGCCGGTTCTCGCCGTAGCCTATACCCGCCAGGTGTTTGGCAGAAATTCCCTGCTCCTGCATGAACTGGAGAACACTATACGCGCGGGCCATGGACAACTCCCAATTGGAGGAATACTTGCCATGTTTAATAGGCACATTGTCGGTATGCCCCTCTATTATCACGTCGTTCGGGATCTTTTTCAGCTCGGCGGCTATCGGCGCCAGCACCTTTTTTGCCGGCTCTTTCAGGTCAGATCTGCCCGAGGCGAAAAGCACCCCTTCGGTAAGCACCAGTTTTACCTTGCGCTCGCTGGATTGTATCTGCACCAGGTTCGCCAGTTCGTTGGTCTGCATGGACTCCTTAAGGTTCGATTCTACCTGCGATTCTTTTTCCTGGGCCCTGGCGCGTTCAAGGCCGCGGGAATCCGCTTTCCCGCCGAAAGCCTTCTGGATGTTTCCCAGTGACTCCTCGTATTTCCGGCTCTTCGTCTTGTCGTTCTTGGTAATGGAAAAAGAGAATAACACCAGGAAGAATATCATCAGGTAGCTCATCAGGTCGCCGTAGGTAACGGCCCAGAGAGCGCCCTTGTTCAACTGGTTTTCCAGCTCGTCCCGCCTTTGTTTGTAGACAGCCATAGAATTTTTCCCGCTTAGCCGCCGATACTTTCCCGCTTTTTAGGCATCAAAAAAGCCAGTTCGGTCCGGAATTGGTTGAAGAGCGCGGTCAGCTGCTTTACCTGTCTGGAGACGGACTCGAAATCCGAGAGGATCTTTTTATGCTCCTCGGAGATCAAAACGGATTCCCTCATGGACGCGCTGAAATTATTCTCCATCCCCTCCACGCTCAGCTTCAAAGACTGCGCCAGCGCCTCCAGCTCATTGATCCTTTCCAGCTTGCCCTCGCTGCTGCTAAGCCTGTTCTCAAGGTATGGCAGCCTCACCACCATTTCCCCCAGTTTCTCTACGCGCCGCGCGCTGCCGGCGGCTATTTCCTGCGCCAGGCCCGTTTTGAGGGACGTCTCGCTTAATGCCGCGTCGAGAGCGGAGAAACGCTCTTTAAGCTCATTTGCCAGACCGGTCTCAAGGCTCTTTAGCCGTCCCTCGAAAAGATCTACGCTAAGGGCTACAGCGTTCAGGGTTGAAGGATCAAGACGGCGGATTATCTCTTCCATTGAAACGGCGCGAGCGCGCAGCGCGGTCACTTCTTCTTTAAACTGCCAGAGGGAAAGAGGGAAGGCTTCGGACATTTTCCTGAATTCCGCGGAGGCGCGCTCAAGCTCGGCGACGCGGCGCTGCGCCGCCTGCGCTTCCGCCTTAAAACTTTCGGCCGCGGCGGCGGCAGCGGCGTCCTTCTCCTCAAGCTTTTTAATTTTCGCCTCAAGCGCCGATACTTTAGCTGTTAGCTCGTCATTCTGCGCTGACCGGAGCGGAGGCGCTGAAGCTGCCGCCGGCGGCGGCGCATACCGCGGAGCCTCTTCACGGGGTTCCGTCTGCTTAATACAAGAGAATACCGACTCTCCGCCCGTCATTTTCCCTCCCCTGCAGGTTTAGGTGCGAGTCTTTTCAGGTTGGCCTCTATTTCAGCCCTGGCTCTGGCAAGCAGGACTACTTCATCGTCCAGTCCGGCTGCCAGCCTGGCGGCGGATTCGAAACTGCTGCGGACAATAGCCCCTGAAACGCCGAGTACGGAATCAAAGTTTACCGGCTCCAGAGCTTTAACAAACGTCTTCAGCCCGGCCTGAACGCCACCCAACCGCGCCTCTATTTCCGAGATGTTTTCCGCCACGGAGTCTATGGCGGCGCTTGAGACCGCCAGGCCATACGCCTCTTTTGTTTTTTCTATCTGTCCGGCGTTTTCCGCAGCTATCTTGGCCGCGGCCGCATCGATATGCGCGCACAAGGACTTCTCATGCACGCTCTGCATACAGGAAACGGCGGAAAGGGTCTTTTCGCTTTCAGCTCTTGAGTAATGCTCAAGGGCTTCTATTTTAGAGTCAATGCTGCGCCCCCGAGCGGCAAGTTCGTCCATATGGCCTGTGATCAGCTTTTCCAGGAAGTACAGCCGCTCGCGGCCGTCATTTGCCGCAGAGTCGGCATATTTAAGAATGCCGCTCTTGCCTTCGGCGAGAGCCGCCCCTACGGAGGAAAGAAGATCTTTCTTTATTTCGGCAAGGACCTCTTCCACCCGCTTCTTTTCAGCGGCAGTATCCGTATGCAGCCGGCTCATTTCCGACGAAAGACCGGCCAGCCCCACGGCTACTGACGAGGAAAGCCCTGCCATACTCCCCTCTACGCCGCGCACCAGGGCCGGGACGGCGTCGAACCTGGCGGCAGCGTTCTTTAAAGCGATTTCAAGCGGCGCAATGCGCTCCTCAAGCCTGGCGTCCGCGGTTTTCAGCGCCGTATCTGCATTCTTTAATAATATGGATTCAAGCTGAGCTAGCCGCTCCTCAAGCTTTGCGTCCACGGCTTTCAGCACTGCGGCGGCTATTTCCGAAGGGGAGACCGTGGGTGCGGCGGGTTCAGCCGGTTTTTTAGCCGCGGCGGCGTAAACGTCCAGCATCCGCTTCTCCATCTCCTCCACGCGCGCCCAGGCTTTTTCAAGCTGGTCGTGCATCTGCCGGTCCAGCTCCGAATACTTCTGCTGCTCGCGCACCACCTTGAGCAATTCCTCTATCTCGCGGCGGGCGCTTATCTTGGATTCCTCAATATTCTTCATTTGAGATGCGCCGATCAGGAATTTATCCTGAAAATCTTTCAGGCGGGCCTCCATTTCCGTTATTTTTGTGATCACCGCCGGCGCAAGCCCGGACGGCGGGGGCGGCGGAGGCGGAGGGGCCTGCTCCGAAATTCTTTTATCCAGCCGCTCAACTATGTTGCGCTCCATAAGTTCTATTTTCTTGTTTATGGCCGACACCTGCTCTTCGGAGACGGCCGGCCTGGGGGCGCGCGCAACCGGCTCGGGGGCCGGGGCGGGCTCGCTGGACGGGAATATACCGGAAAAGACCGAATCTTTCTTTTTGGAAGCTTCCATATGTCCTCCGTTACGCGGCGGGCTGCTCGTTGGTTATCAGCCGCTCCCCTTCCAGGGGGTTGGCAATGCGGCCCTCTTTTATCATCCCGGCCGCTTTCTCCATTATGCGCTCCACGGCTTCTTCCATTTTCTCCGCCGAGGGCGTGCCGTAGCTCATGCTCTGTTCTATCATCTGCCAGGTCTTGTCTGCCATCTGGCTTTTAAGCTTCTGCCTTACGGCCTCGGGCAGTTCGAACAGGGCGGCGGCCCATTCCTCGGTCTTAACCGCGCTGACCATAAGCGACAGGTCCTTTTCCGCAAGCAGCGCCAGGTCGTCCGGCATAAGTATGTGCCGGCGCACCTCGGCAGCCAGCTCGGGGTGTTTCTGTTCCAGTTCGGCCAGCATGCCCCTCTTGGCCCGCAGGTTCACGTTCTCGATGGCGTTCAGCGCCCCCTGGATGCCTCCGACGGCCCCGCTCAGCCGCCTTTCCAGTTCATCCTTAAGTGTGGCTATTATTTCAGGCTCCACAAAACGTATTTTCGACATGTTCATTATGACCTCGGAGGTAAAAGCCGGCGGAAGTTTTTTAAAGAACTCGCTCTGCACTTCCTGCGTCAAGTGTCCCGCCACCAGCGCGACATTGGCCGGATCTTCGGCGGCCATCATGTTCACCAGGAAAGGCACTTGTTCAAGACGTATATCGAACACGATCCTCCCTTCCGCCGCGGCGGCGGGCGCGGCCTCGCCGGCCGCAGCCGGCCTCCCCCCCCCGAAACCGCCCTGGGCCGGCGCTCCGGCGTCCATGCCGCCGGGCCCCCCGCCCTTCCCGAGTTCCATCGTTATCTGGTGGCTCTGCTGTACCTTGGCCATGGTGCTCATAGCCCCGGCAAGTTTAAGGAAGCCGACGGCCACAACCACCATGGCGATGATCCCCATCAGCGACACCATCACGTATTTCAGCACCAGGCTTATGGCCTCCGGCGTGTACCAGATGGTGCGCCAGATGGGCGCGAAAGGGGCCTTGATGACCGACAGCTGGTCGCCCCTTTTCGCGTCGAGCATCAGGATCTCGGAAACGACGCTGCGGATTTTAGCCGCGTCCTGGTCCGGGATGTTATTGCTAAGGATCACGCTGACGGTCATCTTTTTAACGAAAGCCGACGGGTACAACATTTCCCTGCTGTAGGATTTATTCTCCGTCCCCATGCTGCCGAAAGCGGGGAACCCGGGAACCAGGTAGTCTTTGAAAGCATTGTCCTTGTCCGGAGTTACCTTGGAGCTGACCTCCAGTTTTTCGGTCCGGCTGAAATCCATGGTGGTTTCCACGATGACCTTGGCCTGGTTCGGCCCGAGTATTTTTATCAGCACCTCGTCCACCTTTTGCTCAAGGGTTTTTTCATACTTGGCTTTATCCTCAAAAGGCAGGGACTGCGCAAGCAGGCCGCGCGCAGGCAGACAGCACAGCGCCAGCAGGATGAGCGCCAGTTTCTTTCCATGTTTTTTCATAAAGACTCCGTCTTCCAGCGTCCGTTCAAAGATAAGACTGCAGGCGCCTTTCCACCACCAGCGGCACGCTGCCTTTCATTATTTCCAGCACCCCTTCCAGGATCATGGACTTCAGGCGCACCTCCATCCATACCTTGGCGCGCATTTTGCCCGCTATGGGCACGCATACCATATTGGCGAAAAAGATGCCGTAGAAAGCCGAGGTTATGGCCACCGCCATGGCGGGACCCACGCTCTCCGGGTTGGCAAGGTCCTTCAATACTTCAATGATGCCTATAAGCGTGCCCAGCAGCCCGAACATGGGGGCCATAACGCTCATAGTACGGTAAACATTGGTTACCTCGTTCATATCGTCCGCGGCCTGGTTTATCTCCTGCTCCAGCACCTGGCGCACAAAGTTGTAGTCGTTGTATTCAAGCGCGGCCGAGGCCGCCCTGCTAAGGAACCCTTTAGCGACGCCGGCGTCCGCCTCTTTAAGGGCCGTAAGGCCGCGCTTGCGCGCTTGCTCCGCCAGGTTGACCAGCAGCGGAATAAGTTTCTCCGGGGAGGCCTCGTCGTTCTCGCGGAAGATCCAGCCGAGCTGCGTCACGGCCCCGGTGACGAATTTCAGCGGGGTATTTATAAGCGTGGCCACCACGGTACCGCCTATGACCACCACCACGCCGTGCATGTTTATAAGCGAGGCCGAGATCTGGTTGCCCGCGAAACCGGCCAAGATAAGGGCCGCGGCCCCCGCGACTCCGACTATTGTTGTAATATCCATAGTTCTCCTCCGCTGTTGCGCGCTGAAAGATCTTTAAGAATTCACCGGGACCCTATACCAGAACGTGGACCCCTTCCCCAGGCCGGGGCTGGTGGCGCCTATGTCGCCCTTGTGGGCGCGCACCACTTCCTGCGCTATCGAAAGCCCCAGTCCCCAGCCCTGCTTGCGCAGCTTCTCGTCCTTCTGGTGCTTGGCCTGGTAGAATTTCTCGAATATTTTCTTCGTCTCGCTGGGGTGTATGCCTATGCCGGCATCTTTGACCAGCGTATGCATATATTTCCCCTCGCGCCGGAAAGAGATCTCCACCCGCTTCCCCCCCGGCGTGAACTTTATGGCGTTGTTCACCAGGTTCATGAAAACCTGGGAAAGCCTGAACTTGTCCCCGTCCACCTTTACCCCTTCCGGAAAATCGTGCACCACAAGCTCCACGCCCTTTTTCTGCGCATTAATGGAAAGGCCGGGCAGAATATCCTTAGCCATGTCCGGGAAGTCGAAAACAGCGTTCTCCATCTTCAATTTGCCCGCCTCTATCATGGCCAGGTCGGTAAGGTCGGCTATCAGGCGCCCGAGCTGGTCCGTGGAGCTTACGATATTCTTCAGGAACATGGCCTCGCGCTCGCCCACGTTCTTCTTCATAAGCAGTTCGCTGAACCCCCTGATGGAAGCCAGCGGGGTGCGCACGTCGTGCACCACCATGGAAAGGAACTTCGACTTCATGTCGTTAAGGCGCCCCAGTTCCTGGTTCGAAAGGGAAAGTTCCTCGGACATGGCCTCAAGTTCCTGTTTGCGCTGGTAAAGCTGGCCCTGGGCCAGCGTGATGCGTTCCATATACTGCTGTATGATCATATTCGAAAAATTCTGCCTGCTGTTGAAGAAAGCCGACTGCATAAAGCCCGACACCTGGGCCACCACCAGGAACCCTGCCCCGAGGAGCAGGAAGGATAAAGGGATAAGCGAGATCACAAGTATTTCCATAGCCTCGCCCTCTACCAGCCCTGCGCCTTCACGAACTGTTTGGTAACCTGGTCGCTCGGGTCCAGTTCCAGAACCTTCAGGTAAGCCTTCTTCGCCTTTTCCTTGTCGCCCATCATAAAGTAGGCAGAACCGAGGCGCTGGAAAGCCAGCGGATTTTTATCGTCCAGAACGGCCACTTCTTCGCACTCCTTGGCCGCCGCGTCGTACTGCTGTATATAGAAATTCTTCGCCGCCTTCCTCAGCTTCTCCTTTATAAGCACGAGCCGGGGAAGGATCTCGTCGCGCCTCACGTGTATTTTTACCAGGTCGCTGATCAAATTCAGCAGTTCTTCGAACATCGCGTCGCCGCGCTGGTCCGCGCCCAGCGCCGCGTGCCCGAGCAGCAGGGCCTTAAGGTCATGCCCCTCCAGGTAGGCGTATATGGCCTCGGCGGCTGTCCCGGACTGTTCCGTGGTCTTGGCGAGTATAACGCCGCGAGCGGGGATATCCCTCAATCTCAGCCCGTCCACCACCGCGTCCAGCCGGCCGCCGCGCTCGCCCCATTCCCCCTCTTTAAGTTTGGGCTCCAGGTTAAAGGCCCTGCGCACGTTGTCGGAAGCCGAGACGTAACGGCGGTTGTCTATATCCTTGCGGGCCAGGGCCAGATAGTCATTGGCATACTTGTCCAGCTGTTCTATGTTCTCTTTGGGCGCCATCAGCTTGCCCACCGCAGAGCGCTTATTGCCGTCCTTCGCCGCGCCGTTGCCCAGGCGCATGGAGAGCCCCAGCTTATGCATAACCCCCAGCTCCCCGAAAGGGGACATGGAATAATCTATATTCACGAAAGAAAGCAGAAACCCCACGCCCACCCGCAGGCCGGAGCCCATATCCTGGCCGGACCTGTAGCCGGCCCTGAAGGCTATAACCTGGAAGGCCAGGTATTCGGCGCCGAGGGCGGCGTAATACTTTTCGTCGCTGGAAATGGTCTGGTCGAGGCTGATCACAAGGCTGGCGCTGCCGCCCGGGTGGGAATGCCAGGACCCGCCCAGCGTGGCGGACATGGGCAGCGGGGAGGAACGCTTGTCGAACTTAAGACCGGGCCCTATATTTTTAAGCACCGCGGCCACGCGGAATTCCTGGGCCTGGGCTTTCTTCATCCAGTAATTGTTCGGCCTTATATAGTAAATCGCGCCAAGGTCCACGGCGCCGGTATTGGCGGAAACACTGTCTAACTTCTCGCTTATCAGTTTTATCCCGGCTCCGACGTTCAACACCGGGCGCTCTATCTCGTCCTTTACCAGCACCCGCCCGTATGAAACCCCGACCGCGAGATCGGAAGAGGTAATATTGCCGGTCTTAAGCCCCTGCGCGTCGTAGCCCTGGAAGGGAGCCACGCTGAGGCGGGAAAGGCTTAACCCCAGGGTAGAGCCGTAACGCAGAGGATAGGCCGCAGCAAGATACTGATGGCTGACGTCCTCGAAAGACGCGTTGTAGGTGGCAGCAACTTCGGTCTGGGCAACGCTGCCCAGGCCGGCCGGGTTCCAGTACACGGAATACGCGTCCTCGGCCACCGAAGTATAGGCCTCCCCCATGCCGGTGCCACGCGGGCCGGGAGAGAACTTAAGGAAGGAAGCGGCTGCGGAACCGGCGTCCCCTGCGAAAGAGCTGGCAGACAGCGCCAGGACGGCGCATGCCGCCTGCGCCAGTCTCATGCCGTACATACGGGATCCGCGCCTGCTTATCATATATATAGTCTACGCGCTCTACAGCCCGGAATCCCGAAGAAATAACGAAAAACCGGGCGCGGCTTACGCACGCGCCCGGTTCACTACCTCCGCAAACTGATTACTACAACAGATTTATACCAAGGGCCAAGTGTTCTGTCCAAGGGTTACCGAGACCTCACTAGGCGGAACCCGATGATGCCGTTGCGGTAGCCGGGGTCGAAGTAGCTGCGGCCATCGGCCCGCAGGTGCCTGGCTTCATTGTTGCCGAAGGAACCGCCACGCAGCACCCGGTAGGAGCCCGTAGCTTCAACCGCACTGCCGTCTACAGGTGCACCTTTGTACGAATCCTGATACTTGTCCTGCACCCACTGCCAGACATTCCCCGCCATATCGCATAAACCCTGCGCGGTGTTACCGGCAGGCTTTGAGCAAACAGGCATAGTGGCATTGGTACCGCAACCAGAACCGCCATTGCCTTTCATCACAGCTTTATCGCAGGTCGGCTCATCATTGCCCCAGGGATATTTCTGATTCTTGCCGCCGCTGGTGGCCGCATACTCGAACTCGGCTTCGCTGGGGAGCCTCGCGCCCTTGAACTTGGCATAAGCCTGCGCCTGGTTCCAGTCCACGCAGTTCACCGGGTGTAGCTGCCGGCCGGGCTTGCCCCAGTTGCAGTAATCGCCGGTAGCCGGTTCTGTGCACCCGCCTTTGATCACGCACTCCGCGTATTGTTCCACTGTCACCGCTGTTTTGGACATCTCAAAGGTTTTTATGGCCACCCCATGTATCGGCTTGGCATCTTCAAAACCTTTTTCGCCGCTGTCGGTCCCCATAGTGAACTTTCCGCCGGGGATGGTGAGGAACTCAATTGCCTGGCTGGGCACGCCGACAGACGGGTCATTGCCGGCCACGTAGCCTTTAGTCGCCGCGGGCACGGAAATACCGTTCAGCGCTTTAACACCGGCCGCGCTTACGCTCTGCAGGTCCGCGAACTCAGCCGCATTTACTCCCCCCGCTGCCGCCATCAGAACCACCATCAGTATGCTGCTTGCTTTCATATTGTTTTCCTCCGACTTGATTTGTTTACTCCGCGCCATGACCGCCGCTTAAACTTTGCCGCCACTCGCTAGTCTCTATGGTTATAGTCTATCGCATCCCTAACGCTTTCCTAAGTGTCCTTGGGCCCGCTGTCTGAAAGCAACCGGCCTACAGCCTGGACCCAGCAAACTTTACCGCGCCTTTACCGGAAGCGGCCCGTATATTACCTCCCGCATGGTTTACTGCCCATTGCGCGTAGTGCCCGTATTCGTTATAATTTGGACAGTATAGTGCTGGTATTAATTTATGATAATAAACCGCCTGGCTGAAAAACAATTAACCGGAAAGCTCCAGAAGGGAAAAGTCCTGATCCTTTACGGCACACGCCGCACCGGCAAGACTTTCCTGTTCGAGCAGCTCAAAAAGACCCTGGCACCGAAAGAGACGATACTTTATCTCAACGGGGAAAGCGGCTCCGTGCAGGAACAGCTCTCCACGGACATCCCCGAAAAGCTGCGCGCTTATATCGGCGACGCCTCCCTGCTGATGATAGACGAGGCGCAGAAGATCCCTTCCATCGGCGCCACCCTGAAACTGATAGTAGACACCAATCCCGGCCTGAAGGTAGTCGTAAGCGGCTCGGCCTCTTTCGACCTGGCGCAGAAAGTCGGGGAACCGCTCACCGGCAGGCACAAGACGGTCAACCTGTACCCCGTCTCGGCCGGCGAGCTCATACACACCAAAGGCGCCGCCTATTACCATTCCGTCTTCGAGCAGCACCTTATCTACGGCGGCTACCCTGAGCTGTTCTCGCTGCCCTCCATGAAGCAGCGCCAGGAATACCTGGACACGCTGGCCGGCTCCTACCTCTTCAAGGATATCCTGGAACTCGACACGGTAAGAGGCGCGAAGAAACTTAAAGACCTGCTTATCCTGCTCGCCTTCCAGATAGGCAACGAGGTTTCCCTCGCGGAACTCGGCAGCAACCTGGACCTTCACAAAAACACCGTGGCCAGATACCTGGACCTGTTGGAGAAATCTTTCGTGATAGTGAACATAAGGGGCTTCAGCCGGAACCTGCGCAAAGAAGTCTATAAGACCTCCCGCTATTACTTCGTAGACAACGGCATCCGCAATTCCCTGATAAACAACTTCAACCCGCCGCGCCTGCGCGACGATATCGGCATGCTCTGGGAGAACTATATCGTAATGGAGCGCCTGAAGAAGCAGAAATACTCGGGGATCATTTCAAACAACTATTTCTGGCGCACCTACGACAAGAAAGAAGTGGACTGGGTTGAAGAGCGCAGCGGCAGATTGTCCGGGTATGAAATAAAATGGGGCGCAAAGCAGCCGAAAGCTCCCAAAGAGTGGCTGGGAACATACAAGAACGCCACCTACAAAGTGATCTCAAGAGATAACTACCTGGATTTTATCGTCTGAGCTTGCGCGGCCTAATGGCCGCAGCCACAGGCTTCTCTCTCCCACACACCATATAAAAAACCGGGCGCGGCTTACGCACGCGCCCGGTTTGCGGAGCGGACTGGAAGTAACCGCGGGCAGAATACGGGCGGCGCAGAAAAGCGACAAGATAGGCAGATTAAATGAGCGCCCCTACCGCCGGGTACACGAACAGACATAGGTACCGACATTGCAAGGAGACCCTAGAATACCGATGTTGTTTAAATTTATAGCCGGGGCAGTACGGCTGGTAGTAAATACCGACCCCACCGAACCGGGCCCGCTGTCAACAGGCCCGGGGACCCTGGCGGATGAGCCTGAGCGAATTGCGCATTCTTCCCCCGGATAACAACAATAATACGCAGATCCGCCGTTAAAAACACATTGCGCTAAACAGGATCCAGCATTTACACGGGAGACCTTCAGCGTATTCCCGTCGCGGCTGCATTCAAGGCCGGGGCCGCAGACTATGCTGGTAATAACGCTGTTGGCGCCCAATTTTACATCGGTTTCAGAAGCCATTACGCCGGAAACAGCTATATCCCCGCCTATAGCCAGCTTTTTGGCCGTGACGGCGACACCTATGCCCACCTTCCCGTCAGTGTTAGACGGCGGGACCAGGACAGTATCCCCGTCGTTGCGGTTAAGCGTGGTATCGGCGGGACCGGAATCCCCGGTAGTGACAAGTTTAACATAGCTGCCGGACGGCGAGGGATAGCTTGTGGGAATATCCACTGTCTCCGCCCAGGCGTGGCAGGAGAACGCCGCGGCCAGGCAAACCGCTGCAAAGAGGGGCCGGTTATACCGGTTACGGCAGTGGCTGTTTGTTTTCATAGTAACTCCCGATTAAATATACTGTCCCCGTAGTTTACCTTGCGGTACAGCGCACAGTGCACCCGGAATAAGAACACGAATACGATCCCGTTCCCACATAGGTAACGCGCATCCCCGTGGTGCATGAAACACTAGTACCGATAGTTCCGGTAGCGGTACAAGAATTAGTCTGGGGCGCGCAATAACCGTTCATTATAGAAGCCGTGTTGACTGGCATATTACAGCTTCCGCTGCAGCTTCCCAGACAGGAAGCGCTATTAGTACGCTGGCAACGGTTGCCGCAATTATCCGTGCCATAAGTGGTTTGGCCGCAGGCCGGATACGCAGCGTTGCAACTGCCATTGGGCGTACATGTGCAAGCCTGTGTATTGCAACTTTGGGTCTGTCCGGTTTGATACGGACAGGAGGCGCCGCCGCCGCTGGCCTGCCGACTTATAGTGTATGTCTGAGTACCGCCGCCGCAGGTCCTTGAGCAGGCGCCCCAGGAGCCGACGCAGTTTACGGGCTGCGAGCAGTTCACTCTCTCTCCGTTCGCGTAAGGGCATGGCGCGCCGCCGCCGCTGGCCGGCGTGGTTACGGTATAGTACTGGGACCCGCCATAGCAGGGGCTTAAAGAACCGACACAGTTTACAGGATTTGCCGCAAGTTCTATTTTAAGGGTATTGTTCCCCACCCGCGTGCAGGTTATGCCCCCGCTGCAGACAAAACCGGTAAACGCGCTGTTGGCGCCCACTTTTATATCCGTAACGGCGGTAATGCCGCCCGTCGCCCCCACATCGCCCCTCACATCCAGTTTCTTAGCCGGCGTGTTTGTTCCAATGCCCACATTGCCGCCCGGGTTGGTGGAGGCCGGCACCAGGACGGTATTGCCGCCGTCGCGGTTAAGCGTGGTATCGGTGTCGGACTCGCCGGTGGTGGTGACCTGGTTGTAAATAGCGGAAGGCGCCGGGTAGGTGGTGGTGACGGTAAGCGACTCAGCTGAAAGCCGCCCGGGCAACACCAGGCAAAAACCGGCGAGGATCGACGCCACGCGCAACCACGATAACAGCCAGAAATCAGACCTCATAAAGCCTCCGCACAGCCGCGCTACGGCTTTGTGCCCTTATCAAAGTATACCTCGCGCCCCTGGCGTACGCCACTAAAGTTATTATTAAGTTCGGCGGGCGCATCCTAGAACAACCGGGCCAGGGCGGTATGGCCGTCTATTATGCTGAGGACAGCGTAAACCGCTGCCGCTTCAGCTGCCAAAGCTACCCATTTAAAATACGGGGCCGGGGCATGGCCGCGCATGGCCCAGACGCCCTTTTCCCAAGTCCTGCCGCCGCGCAGAGCGGAGCACAGACTGTACAGTGAATAGGCCTCGAGCGCGAAAAAAGCGAAAACGGCATACGCTACGACAGGCGAGCCTAGGACGCCTTCCGCTTTTATAAATCCCCCGCCTGCGGGATGCGCGCCCAATAAGCCGGCAATCCCGCTCCAGGCCAGGGCGGATAAAATGCCGGCGACGGCCAGCCGTATTGCCTTACCGGGCAGCCCCCAGGAGAATTCCCGCAACAAGGAAGGAAGACCGGTCCAGAAATTAACAGGCTCAGCCAGAAAAAGGAAAGCGGCAAAGACCAGCGGACCGAGGGCAGCGGGAAAAGCCAGAGCAAGCCCCAGCATGGCAAAACCGACAGCACAGAATAAATTCAGGAGCCACGGTGAGACCGCGAAGCGTTTTGAGGCCGGCTTGCCGGTAAAACCCAGGGCCGGCAGCAACTCCGCGGTCACAAAGATTAACGGAAGCAAAGCCGCCCAACCTAACACCAGCGTCCCCCACCTTGCAGGCAGCCCGAACGGAACGCTCACATAAGACCAGGAAGCCAGGCGCAGATTGAGAAGCTCGAAAACACAGACAATACCCAGCGACCCCAGCGCCAGCGGCAGCGCCTCTTTTGTGCGGGAGACCAGCAAGGACGAACCGCTTAACCAGTAGCCGACATTATCGACAAGGAACACATAGCCCCAGAGCGCCAGAACAAAGAACTGGCCGCGCGGCATGCCGCCCGCCAGGAACGTGCTGCTGTACGCCGGGAGAAAAAGAAGAAGGCCGGCGCAAAGGAAGAGTACCGCTGTCCTGCGTTCGTTATCCATAACATTAACCTCTTTAAAAAAAGAATCCGCCTAAAGCTAGATCTGGTAATACTTTAAAAGCATGTCCTTGACGACCCCCATGATCCGCTCGAGGGGCGCAGTTTTCCCGATTATAAACTCAAAATACATATCCATCACGTAGTTCTGGCTCACCTCCATATGCTTGTCCACGTCACCGGTGAGCATAAGGATCGGGATCCCTTTCGTACTGGGATCCATCTGAAGCTGCATATTGAACTCCACGCCGTCCATTTCCGGCATCATAATATCGGAAATAATAATATGCGGCGGCTGTGCCTTGGCCGCCGCAAGCCCGGCGGCGCCGTTCTCGGCGGTTATCACCGTGTGGCCCATATCGATCACCGCCGCCTCCAGAAGGGAACGGAAATTAAGATCGTCGTCCACTATCATTATTAACGCCATAAGTATACCTCCGCCGTTCCGCTATTTTAAGTTTCGCCGCATAACCGCCTACCGCGTCAATTCGCCCCGATCTGAGACAACTGGAATATCGGAATAAAAATGCTCATCACGATAACGGTTATGACGCCGCCTATTCCCAATATCAGCACCGGGTCTATCATGGCCGAGAAGCGCCGCAGGAACTGGTCTATCTGGTCCTGGTAGGATCTTGAAAGCACGGCCATGGAATCCGACAGGCTGCCGGATTCCTCGCCCATGCGTATCATTTCGGTCACCAGCGACGGGAAAGCGCCGGTCTTTTTGAACGCCTTCGAGATAGCGGCCCCGGCTGCGATCTCCTCCGTGGCCTGTTTCAGCGCGTTCTTGAAGACCAGGTTCTTCTTGAAGGACGCCTCCAGCAGCGCCAGCAGGCGCAGGATGCTTACGCCGGAGCGCATCAGCGTGGCCATGGTGGTAAGCAGGCGCTCAAGCTGCATATTGCGCAGGAAACCGCCGAGCACGGGGATGCCGAACTGTATGCGGTTCCACATAAGCCCCCCGGGAGCAGTAGCAATCCAACTCCTGAGAACAAGGGCTCCGCCGGACAGCAGAACCAGGACCGGCAGGTAGTACTTCACAACCACATGAGAAACGGCGAGTATCGCCATGGTTATGAACGGGAGCTGCAGATTGAAATCGCTGAAGACCTCGGCGAAGACCGGCACTATATAGGTCACGAAATAAACCACGACCCCCAGCGAGATAGTCATCAGGACCGCGGGATAGGAGACCGCGGTTATGATCTTTGATCTTATGTTCTCCCGGGACTCGTTGTAGGCGGTTATCTGCCTGAGCACGGCCTGCAGCTGGCCGGAGATCTCACCCGCCTGCACCAGGGAAACCCAGATCTCGTCAAAAACAGCAGGGTGCTTGCGCAGCGCCTCATGCAGGGCGCGCCCGGCAGACACATCGCCGGCCAGGGAAGAGAGCACCTGGCAGAGCTGCTTATTCTCGCTGTGCTCGCTCAACAGGGAAAGGGCGCGCACCAGCGGCAGCCCGCCGGCCAGCAGCGTGGACAATTGCTCGCCGAAAAATGCCAGGTCCCGGCCCGAGACTTTCCCGCCGGATTTTTTAATATTAAAAAGGCCGCAGGCCTTTTCCGGGGAGATGGCGAGCACCAGCAGGCCGCGGTCCCGCAGGGATTCCACCGCCGACTCCTCGTCTTCGGCCTGCACGGTCCCCGAGGTTATCTGCCCCCGGGAGCCCTGCGCGGTATAAGAATATCTTCCCATAGTAAGACCCGCAGTACCTTGTCCGTTAATTGCACGGCACAGTTTCAACCGGCTGCCCGTTCTCATAACGGGCGCAGTCTATAGGCGCGCCGGAATCGGCATAGGCCCGCACTACGCCGCTGACCACCTGTCCCTTAAGAGGTATCTCAAAGTTTCCCCGCACCGTAGTATAGGTCGGGGGTTCCGGAACGGGGAAAGAGTTGCCGATATCGTCGACGGGGTCGTGAGAAGACGGCAGCAGCGAGAACAAGTATACAGGACTGTACATACGCGTACCGTCCGGCAAAGGCGCTATATAATTCTTTTCCCCTGGCGAATAGGCCGCGTTCAGGCGCGCCTCCGTAACCTCTGGAAAAAACAGCACGGTTCCCTCGGTTTGAACTTTGGGCGGGAACGTAGCCATAGAAAGGGTCCCTACTACCTCCCCGTCGGCGTTAACTACGGGCCCCCCGGACATGCCTTTTATGAAATATTTCCTGGGGCACTGCGCGGCATGGATAAGGGTGAAAGGGTTCTTCTTTACCTCCGGGGCCCCACCAAGAAAAGGCCCCAGGTAAGTGCACTGCATAACAGCCAGCGGCGCCACGCCGCCCAACAGCGGCAGCCCCACGGTGGGGTAACCCCAGAAGGTCAGTTTTTCTCCTATCGGGGGCATAGCCTTGGCCAAGCGGTAAACATGCGCTTCGCCGGAAACAGCACCCTTTATTGGCGAGAGCCAGAAATCCTGCATCGGGTCGAACTGCCCTCTGCCCGGATAAAACCCAAGCGCCCGCGCCGCGGGATTGACCACCCCCAGAATATTGCCGGAAGCGAAAGCTCCCCACGCCACGGAACTCTCAGCCGCCAGCGCGGGGAAACAATGCATTGCGGAAAGGAACATCGGCCGGCTCCACAATGAAGACGTCACAGGCGCCCCGCTGCAGGTACCGTATGACATTAACGGCAGCCCCGTTACAAAGGACAGTGCCGGCCTGGGGATCGAAGCAGGTTCCTTGAACACGGTGTACTCGGCACGGTCCTCTATATTCTGCACGGCGTCCGGGAAGATGTCGTACTTGGTCAGGCGCGCGGACTGCGCGTAAAGATCGACGGCACAGAACGCCGTCGCCGCGCACAGCGCGGCCGCAATTATCCGCATCTTGTTGAGTTTCATAATTGTCCTTTCCTTTGAGAGACCATCCCGACCGCTCTGGCTATCTTCGCAAAATCGTACGGCTTGCTTAAGACCGGGATCTCCCGGGGGATCCCCATGCCTGCCAGCTCAGCGCCGGAAACCCCGGAGAGTATGATCACCGGGATACCCGAAAGGCCGGGGGACATATCCAGCATGGCTATCATAGAATCTCCCGCTATTTCCGGCATCTTCAGATCGGTAACTATCAGGTCCGGCCTTTCGGCAAGAGCCAACTGCACCAGCGCGACGCCATTGCCTGAGCTTTTAACTGTATGCCCCAGTTCGGACAGATAATCCTCCAGCAGGGCGCGCAGCAGTTCGTCGTCTTCGGCTACAAGTATGCGCATAAAAGTTTCAACTGGCGGAGCCCGCTGCGGGCGCGCGACGCGCTCACCCGATAACCTCTTCGGCTTTTTCCAGCACTTTCTCCGGCGGGGTCATTTTCGGGAAAAAGCAGACAAAACCCGGGGCGGAGGAAAAAACCCCATTTAGTTCTATATCTATGTAATTCTCGCCCGTCATCACCACAAAGGGGATATTGGCAAGCCGCGCGTCCAGCGCCGCGCGGCGCTTGAGCTCCGCAATAAAATCCCTGCCGTTCATTTCCGGCATCGTCACGTCCACTAACATAAGATCCGGAACGCCGGCCTTGAGCAGGTCCAGCGCCTGCCATCCATTGCCGGCGAGCAGCACCTCGTGCCCGGCGTCCTCGAAGACGAACCTGAACAGCTCCCGGATGGTGACTTCGTCGTCTATGATAAGTATTTTAGCCATAGCCTTATCCCGGCCCGTCCGCGGCGCCAGCCAGCGGGACGCTAAAAGAGAACCTGCTGCCTTTGCCCGCCTCCGACTCCACCCAGATGCGGCCTTTATGCAGTTCTACCACCAGCTTGCACATGGCAAGCCCCAGGCCGAAGCCCATGTACTTGTGCTCTTCCAACTGGGAGTATTTCTTGAAGATCTCCTCGCGCTTATCCTCCGGAATGCCGGGCCCGGTGTCCTCCACGCTGAAAACCGCTTCGCCCGAAACCGCACGGCAGGAGATAACCACCTTGCCGCCCTGCGGCGTAAATTTAAGCGCGTTCCCCACCAGATTAGTGATGACCCTGTCTATCAGCAGCTCGTCCCCGGTAAAGGACACGGCGGCCGAGGGCGGGACCGCCGAGAAACTGATATTCCGGCGGGTGGCCAGCGGCTCGTGCACTTCTAAAACACGTGAACACAAGGCGCCGGCGTCTATGGTTTCAGGGTTAAGCTTCATCTCGCCGCGTTCCAGCTTTATGGTATTCAGGATATCGTCTATCATGCCGTTCAGGCGCTTAGAGGAGCGCAGGATGACCTGCAGGTATTTGTGGCCCTCGGGGGAAGCCCCCACGGACTTATCCAGCATCTGGGCGTAACCCTGTATGCTGCTGAGCGGGGCGCGCATGTCGTGGGTGATCATGTGGAAGAACGTCTCGCGGGAACTCTCTATTTCTTTTTCCACGGTTATGTCGCGTATCACTATAACGCGGCCCGGCCGCTTCAGCGTGGCGGAAAAGAACTGCCGCGAGGTGACGCGGAAACTGCGCGGAACGCTGTCGGCTTCGTCCGGCACGCCCACGGCCACGTCCGTCTTTATATAATTCTCTCCGGACGCGATTATGCCGCCCAGCAACGAGGAGAAAACTTCGCTGTTGACGGAAGCCGGCAGAACGATGTCGTTGGTCAGTTTCTCTATGCCCAGCAGCCGCAGGGCCGCCTGGTTGCAGTAGATTATCCGGCCTGCGTCGTCCGTCAGCAGGACGCCGTCCACTATGGTGTCTATCAGCGCCTGGGCCTTGCCGCGCTCCTCCAGCGCCTGGCCTATCTGGAAAGCGCGGTAGGCGCTGAGTTCCAGCATCAGCCGGTTGGCGGCCGAAGTAAGGTTTTTGGCCTCAGCCCAGCCTTCTTTAGGGATGGCTGATGCAAGGCGGAAATCCGCCGCCGCGAAGCGTTTAAGGGCCGCGCACACCCTGGCCACAGGCCCCGTCAGGCCGGCCGTAATGCGGCCGGACGCCAGCAGCGCCGCCGCCAGGGCCGCCGCCGCGGCAAGGGCCATGGCGTACAGATACCCCGGCCGCCACCCCGGCAGGCAGGCCGCAAAGACCAGCACCGGCGCCAGGGCGGAAGTAAATATCAGTAAAGTTAACCGGACATCCATATTGATTTTCCAAAACTAGCCTATGTGAATCACGGGCAAGACATACCAGTCGGGACAACGCTTAACCTGTACGCACCGCGGCCGCCGGGGGAGGAGCACACGATAACACCGCTCACCGCGCAGGTACAACTACCGCCGGAACCGGTGCATGAGATCCCCGCTCTGGCATCTGAAGCACAGACCCCCAGCCTGGACCAGGACTCGTTTATGCGGTTAATGGCGGCGTTCGCGGACAGCGCCTCCTCCTGGCGCGCTACGGCGCGGGCGGACACCAGCGCCGGCTGTATGCGTATGCGCAGCACAGAAATAGCCGCGGCGGCTATCAGCATTACCCCCACCAGCACCTGCACTAGTATGGAGCCCCGCTTATAAATTTTTGCCATATGGGTCACCAATTCACCGGGTCGAACACCGCCGCCTGGATTAAATATACTGTCCCCAAAATAAAGTCCCTATCTGGCGGTACAAGAACATGGCTCATTGCCGAAGTAAAACATATTGGGAGAGCGACAACTATTTTTAAGAGCTTGGGCCGTGGAAGTCGCAAGCGTGCTAGCACTGCATCTGACCTGCTGTCCGACTGGCCCAGTGGCGGTGCAGGTAGCACGGAGAAAACCTCCAAAGATTTCAATCACCTGATTAGAGTAACTACGACATGTGTATACGAAAGGAGAATAACAACTGCAGGACCCCATAACGGCGTCTGGTTGTCCGGGCGTGCCCCCCACAGCGTACGCCAGCGCGAAAGAGGTGGCGCGGCTGACCGGATGCGCGCTTGAATTTACGGTCAAAGAAACATCCACCACCGGGCTGCGCTCCGACGCGCGGGTGAATGTAGCGGTAACCGCGTGGTCGTCGCCGCCGAAGGTCATGGCCGGGGCCGCGCCGCAGTTATACACCGCGGGGCAGCGGCCGGGGACACTATGATAATGAAGTTTATTTCCAGCCGGGCAAAAGGCGAAAAAACCAACCGGTTTGGCGGGGTCCATGGGAACGATCCCTCCGCTTTCCCCGGACATAGCGTTGGTACACCCCTCCAGTTTGGCGCTGTGTACGCCGGCAGCGGCAGGCGCAAGAAGGTACGTGGCTCCGGCCAATTCGTGTTCCATCGCCTTAAGTATAAGGGCGGACTCAACCTGCGCGGCAGAGCTCCTGAACCCCCGCATATGATTGCTCACGGCCATAGTGATCAGCCTTACCAAAGCCACGGCTACCAGCAGAGATAGCCCAAGGGCGATAACAAGTTCGGCCAGCGTAAAGCCGGCTTTACGGTGTTTCATTTGGAACCATCCCAATCCACGGTAACGCTTACATCGGGCTGAGGCCCCGACATGGTATAGCGCACCGTCACCGTGTAAGAAACAGCAACAGCGCAATCCGCCAGTGAAGGGCACCAAACCCGGGGGTCCAGGGAATGAGCACCTTCTTGCAACGCCCACTTGCCGCTGGTATCCCCGGGCAGGTACCAGCCGTTAGTTCCGCCGCCGGGGCCGGTTACGTTTATGTGGTCGGCGGCGACGTAGCCCTTAAGCTCCTCCGTAAGACGGCGGATGCAGTCCACCGCCGCCTGCCGCCTGTCCACGCGCTTCGTCGACATGGCGGAAGTAAGGAACACCGGCATAACCGCCGCGGCCGTCATGCCGAGAACCAGCACCGCTATGACTATCTCCATAAGCGTGGTGCCGCCGCGCTTTTTTTTAAAACGCGCGGCACCGCAATGTAGAGTTTTTCTCAACAGCCCTGGCATAACATTATCCGCCGCCTATATTTGACAATTGGAAGATAGGCATGAAGATACTTATCAGTATCACCGCCACTATGCCGCCCACCCCCACCACCAGGATAGGGTCTATCATGGAGGAGAAGCGCCGCAGGAACTGGTCCACCTGCTCCCGGTAATACTTTGAAAGCACGTCTATCATATCCGGCAGTTTCCCGGATTCCTCGCCTATCCGCATCATATCGGTCACCATGGCGGGGAAAACCCCGCTTTTGCCGAACGAGTCCGAGATGCTTCCCCCCGCCGTTATCTTATCCCTGGCTTCCTTTAGCGCGTCTTGAAAAATAAGGTTCTTGTTAAAAACCCCCTCAAGCACCGACAGGGAGGAGAGGATGCTGACTCCGGACCGCACCAGGGTGGACAGGGTGGTAAGCAGGCGTTCAAGCTGTATGCTTCGGATAAGGCCGCCGAATAAAGGGAGGTTGAACTGTACCCTGTTCCAGGTTTTTCGCCCGACAGGCACGGCTATATAAAGCTTAAGGGCCAGCGCCCCGCCGGTGAGAAGCACGACCAGCATCGGCGCGTAATTCCCGGCTATATCCGACACGCCTACCAGCAGCCTGGTAATAAGCGGGAGTTCAAGGTTGAAGTCGCGGAATATCCCTGCGAAAACCGGCATTATGTAGACTATGAAATAGACCAGTACTGAAATGGACAGGAGCATAAGCGCCGCAGGGTAAGCCAGCGCGGTAACCACCCGGCTCTTCACGTTCTCCTTGGCTTCGGTGTAGGCCGTCACCTGGCGCAGCACGGCCGGAAGCTGGCCGGAGATCTCCCCGGCCTGGACCAGGAACACCCAGACCTCGTCGAACACTCCGGGATGTTTCTGCATGGCCTTATGCAGCGCGTCGCCCGCCGAGACATCCCTTATCAGGGAGGAAACCACAAGGCTGAGCTCCTTGTTCTCCATATGCTCGCTCAGCAGGGAAAGCGCGCGCAGCAGGGGGAGGCCTCCGGCGATCAGGGTGGAAAGCTGCTCTCCGAAAAAAACCATTTCCCGGCCGGTAATGCCGCCGCGCATAAATTTTACCATGCCGGCAAGAGAGCTGCCGCGCGCGTCCTCTTCCTTTATGGAAAGGATGAAAAAGCCCCTGCCCTGCAAATACTCCACCGCGCCGTTCTCGTCATCGGAGACCACGTCGCCGGCGGTAACCAAGCCCTGGGCGTCCTGAACCGTGTATAAATAGCGTCCCATAGTTTAAAAGACCGGCTGCGCGAAATCCTTTGCCGGCAAAACAGTATTCCGTCCTTATGTCGCTGCGGCGCCAATCAATATTATGACAGCAGCCTCAATAACGGTCCACTTAAGTTATTTTTAAGAAACGCCTCCCGCTGGCGCCGCTTTACGATTGTCAATAGTATACGACCGGTCGGGCCGCGAATCCCGAAGAGAAAACGAAGAGGCTGCGGAATTACGTATACTGTCCCCCGATATCGGGGATGGCAAAGACCGTTCCCCGGTAGGCGGCGCGGATAGGCCGCGGGACGTTGCAGACGGCGGCGGGAAGCCCGGAATGTTTTTGCGCGATAAGAGCGGCCAGTTCGTCTATCTGGACAAGGTCCGCTTCTTCCGGCAGGCCTTTGACCATAACAGGTTTGAGCAGTTTAGCCTTAAGGTTGGGGATAAGCCCTGAGATAGTCTCCAGCGTGCGCCCGCCCCAGCCGAACGACCCCACTACGGAGACGAACTTAGCCTTTGGCCTTAACAGGTTGGCGAGGTACGCGCCATAGATCACCTTAGGATGGGGCCCGGCAAGAACTGTGGGCGTCCCCAGCACTATGCTGGTAGCGTCCATCAGGGACATGGCCAGGCTCCCGTCGTCCGGATGGTCCAGGTTTATCTTATCCACGCAGACGCCGGCCTCCTGAAGGCGGTTGGCCAGCCGGTTGACCAGCATATACGTGCTGCCGTGCGTGGAAACGTAAGCCACCAGCGTTTTATTGTGCGGCTCGCCGAACACCCACTCCCTGTAGGCGGCCATAACGAACCCGGCGTCGGAATGCACCGGGCCGTGCCCGGGAGCTATAAGGTCAGTTTCGTAGCCGGCGAAGCGTTGAAGATGCGTTTTTATGCTGGCGCGGTGAGGCATAAGTACCTGGGAGAAATAGCGCTTCATCGGTTCGTAGATAGAGCGCGTATCGGAAATCAACTGGTCCGTGCACAGGCAGGAACCGAAGAGGTTTCCGGAAAACAGGCATTTGGGGCCGCGCAGGTAGGTGGACATGGTTTCCGGCCAGTGCGCCCACGGAGTGTAAATAAATTCCAGCGCCCGGCCGCCCAACGGCAGGGATTCCCCGTCGCCGGCCTCCGTAAATTTTCCGGCGGGCACGCGCAAATGGGCCATAAGCAGCTCTTTGCCCTTGCGGTTCGTAACCACCTTTGCCCTGGGATACCGGGCCAGCAAGAGCGGGATGGCGCCGGAATGGTCCTGTTCGGAGTTGCTGGAAACGATATAATCAGGTTTTTCCCCGCGCAGATAGTCAAAAAGCACGTCGGCATGCTCCCCCTCAACGGAGTCTATAAGCGCAGTTTTGGCGCTCCCCTTTACCAGGTACGCGTTGCAACCGGCCCCGGCCGCCGCCGCTACAAGCGGGGCTAACCGCCGCCCGGAGTGGCGATTCACCCTCAGCGAAAATACACCGTCGGATATTTTTACAGGTTTCATTAAAGCCTCCCGGCCGCTATTTCCCGGCAGCTGCCGGGTCAGAGTACCACTAACGCGCCTACTCTAATAGTTTACGGCTTTAAACATATCTCTTTAAGCGCCCTCGGGCCCTTCATCCTTAAACAAACGACCCTCCCCCCGGACCCATAAAATTTTACAGATCCTTTACAATTTTGGGGGACAGTATGCGCTGACCCCGAATTTATTCTGGCTGCCAGGTCCAGCCGGAGGGGCCGCCTTGGGGGACGCTGCGGCCGGAACCTGGTGTCCAGATAAGCCATTGCCAGCTGGACGGGGCCCCGGACTGTACGGCGGGCGGGTCGCAGGAATCAGGGGTACCCCACACCCAGGAACCCGGGCCGCCCATACGCGTGACATAAGAAGCCGCAGCCCTGCAGTATTGGACGATAACGCCGTCGGAAGGAATGGCGTTGGCCATAGCATAAAGCATATAGTAACCGTTGGGCAGGCCGGACGGCGGCGCGGTGAACGTGATGGACGTGTCCGCTCCGGACCAGGAACTTATCGGGTACACCGAAGTGGAAATGTCCACCACCTGGTCGTCCTGGCCGGCCGGAGATAAACCGGCTGAAGCCAGGCTGCGCAGGTACAACCTGGGGTAGCTGGCCGGCGAAGAGCGGGAATCACCCGAAGAGCCCTCGGAATAGCCCTTGAACCTGGCGCCGCCGACAGAATAAGAATTGCCGCCCAGTATCCTGACCGGGAAAGAACTTGAACCGCCTACAGACGAGATAAGTGGCTGCATGGTGGAAGCCACCACTGAATAATCGTACTCCGTATACCGGGCGAGCTCAGCAGTCAACACTTTTCCGATATTAAAATCCGCCGCCCCACCACCAGCAAGCAATATTTTGCCGTTGGGCAACAAGGTTGCGGTGTGCTCGCGGCGCGCCGTGGACAGCGACCCGGCAACAGACCAGGCGCCAGCTGCGGGGTCATAGAGTTCCGCAGTAGACCACGTAATCTCTCCGCCACCTCCTGCGCCTCCAGTCACCATAACTTTGCCGCTAGGCAGCAGCGTAGCCGTATGAAAATCACGCCCTGAGAACAAAAAACCAGTGGCAGACCAAGTACCGACTGCGGGGGTATAGAGCTGTGCGGTTCTAGTAGCGGTGGCGGCCCCATTCTCCCCACCCGCCACCAGCACCTCACCATCGGGTAGTAAAGTGGCGGTATGAAGGTGGACAGCCTGATACATAGTCCCGGTAATAGCCCAGGTAGCGGCCGCTGGATCATATATTTCCGCGGTCGGTAGGGGTCCCCACCCATCCTTCCACCCACCCGCAACCAGCACCTTGCCGTCAGGAAGTAAGGTCGCGGTGTGATACCGGCGCGCCGTTGACAAAGAACCTGTGGCGGACCAAGTGCCCGCGGACGGGTCGTAGAGTTCGGCGGTCAGCAGCGAATAGCCGTCTGCCCCCATCCCACCCGCAACCAGCACTTTACCGTTAAACAGCAATGTAGCTGGGGAAGCCTGCCGCGCAGTAGACAGCGACCCGGTAGCCGACCATGTTCCCACAGAGGGGTCGTAAAGCTCTGAAGTTGATAAAACGCCGCTGCCAGTCCCCCCCCCCGCCACCAGGACTTTGCCGTTGGGCAGTAAGGTGGCGCTGTGAAATTCCCGCGCAGTAGACAGCGACCCGGTAGCCGACCAGGTGCCCGCAGATGGATCGTAGAGTTCGGCGGTCAGCAGTGAAGAGCCCCATCCATTCCCACCCACCACTAAGACTTTACCGTTGGGCAACAAGGTAGCTGTATGGTCGTTGCGCTCTTCGGATAGCGAACCGGTGGCCGACCAGGCGCCGGAGGAGGGGTCGTACAGTTCAGCTGTAGGAGAGTAATTCAACCCAGCCGCAACCAGCACTTTGCCATTAGGGAGCAATGTCGCGGTGTGAGAGTATCGCCCGGTAGACAACGCCCCTGTTGCCGACCAAGTCCCCGCTACCGGGTCGTATACGTCACAGGAAGTCATCCCTAGCCCACCACCAGCATAGCCACCTGAAACAATTACTTTGCCGTTTGGGAGCAATGTGGCGGTGTGGGCACCGCGCCCCCATACCATTGATCCGGTAGCCGACCAAGTGCCTGGGGAAGGGTTATATATTTCCGCAGTCAAAATGAATACGCCTGTAGAGCTTTCCCCTCCCGCCGCCAGCACTTTCCCATTGGGCAGCAATGTAGCGGTATGGAAGTCTCGCCCAGTGGACAAAGATCCGGTGGCTGACCAGGTACCGGCACCCGGGTCATATATCTCCGCAGTTAAAAGGAAGATATTCCCTTCTCCATTCCCCGCAGCCACCAGGACCTTACCGTTTGGAAGCAATGTGGCGGTGTGGAGATAACGTGCCGTGGATAATGAGCCGGTAGCCGACCAAGTTCCAACTGAAGGGTCGTACAACTCC